>ERZ1292625.1134-Hain-H41-01um-R1-1134-length-34115-cov-13_pt1 | contig 31936 bp, 48 predicted proteins | sample MGYA00564400_ERZ1292625 | MGnify/ENA primary metagenome ERZ1292625 (study PRJEB36523, sample SAMEA6512639) | groundwater metagenome | collected 2019-01-08 | study: AquaDiva: Metagenomics assemblies of 32 groundwater samples
GCCGGTCATCGTGTCGCCCGTCCGGCTGACCACGTTGTTGCGGATGTAGTCTGGACCTGTTTCGGCCGCCGCGACCGAGACGATGAGGATGATGGCGGCCAGAAGTGTCGTCTTCATCATCTACCTCCAAACCTGGCCAGTATCGTCTTGCGACTTCTCCAGGGCTGGCCGCCGATCCAGGACACGAACATCACCCAGGCAACACGGCCGATCACCAGTCCAGAGACGAATCCAGAGACGAAGACAACCACGTCCTCGGCGGTCCCGACTACTGACAGCCAGGCGACCATCAGGGGGCGCCCCGGGCGGTCATCCAGCGGGCGAGCTGGCAGTTGCGCAGGCCGACCACATCGTTCGCGCAGCTTGGCGGACTACCGCTGGCGGGTGGCCGACCGCCCACCAGTTCGACCCCCCAACCACCGTCCTCGGACTCGGCCCGGAAGATCACCAGACGGTCGACCTTGGCGGCCCCGGCATCCCAGAGGGCCCGGGCGGCACAACGCCGCAGGCCGACGAAGGCCGGCCGGCAGACGTCCGACAGGTCCTCGCTCAGCGGCTCCTGGCCGACCACCTGGATGACCCCGCCGTCCGAGTCGATGACGACCGAGCGGGCGAGGATCTCGATCCCCCAACCGCCATCCGAGGCCGGGGCGGAAAAGGCGATCAGGCGATCGAACTGGGCCTGCGCCCGGTTGGCCGACGAGCCGGTGACCGCCAGGGTGGCACCGACGCCCAGGAAGGACCCGATGGCCGCCACGAGCGCATTCCGCCGCCAGGTCCGGAAGTCCACGGGCATCCCCTCACGGGCACTCGACGACATTGACGGTGCAGCCGGCGGCCGAGCAGATGCAGCGGGCGACGACGGTCGGCGACAGGTTGTCGCGCAGGATGTCGAAGTTCCCGAGGTCGATGCCGGCGCCGAGCGAGGTGGGTGTGCCGCCGCCCAGCCGGCAGGTGAGCGTCTGGCCTGAGGTCCGCATCTGGATGGCGATCGATGTCCGGTTCGAGAGGGCGGTCGGCGGGGTGGCCAGGGCGGTCGCGCCGATCGTCATCTGGGTCTCCGTGCAGGCCGCGTGCGTGCCCCCCGAAGAACCGATGCTGCCGGTCAGCACGTTGCCGGACGAGTCGGTCAACATCTGGCGGATGTTGCCCGATGGGTCCACGCCATGCATCAGCACCGGCTCCTGGGCGACGGCCGTGACGGCGATGATGAGTGCGCAGCCGACGATCACACTCACACCTATGAGCACGGCCGTCTGGCGCCAGTCGTTCCTCCAGAGCCAGCGGATGGCCACGAACAGGCCGACGCCGATGAGCATGCCGGTGCCGATGAGCATGCCGACGAGTACGGGGTCCAGGTTCATCGACGAGCCTCCTTGGCGGGGTTCAACCTACAGCGTCCTGGCAGCGATCTCCACCCCCAGGTTGTGGGCGAGGTGGGTGAAGAATGCGCCCACCAGTCCGGATGTCCGGTAGGCGTGGGAGTAGACGACGCCCGCGAGGCCCGCCTCGACCACGCGCATGCCCTTCATCCAGCCTGGCGCACAGCCAGGGACGGTCCCCAGGTGGACGAGGCCGAACAGTCCGGAAGTGACGGCGGCCGAGGCCGTCGGGCTCAGGCCGGCCATCTGGCTGAGCAGGAAGTCCTCGAGCCCGGCACGAAACTGCAATTCCTCGGCGAGCGGGCCGGTGACGACCGACAACAGCGGGTCGCGCGCGGTCTCGCGGGCGACCGAATGGCCGACCACCCTCGCCTTCGCGAACCCGTAGAGGCCCATGGCGAGCGCGGTCCCGAGCATCGTTCCTCCCCGACCCCCGGGGAAGGGGGTGTGTCAGCGGTGGCAGCGAACGAACTGCTTGGCCGCCGGCACCTTGTAGGTGCGACCGCCTCGACGGTAGGACTTCATCGTGCTCTTCGCCCCGCCCCGCCGGCACTGGCGGCGGTTGTGGGCGCGCAAGCTGCGCTTCTCGCACCGCCAGACGTGGACCGGGTTCTTCGTCCTGCCCTTGAAGGTCACGCAGGTGCAGTCCTTGCCCGCCGGCTTGTTCAGGGCGTTGCGCTTGCACTTCTCGGTCCCGGTCTTGGACATCGTCTCCTCCAAGTTTCGTAAGCCAGAGGAAATACTACGCTATGGCGATGCCCAGGATCAAGGTCGCCAGCGGGACCGCGGACTGGCCTCCACCGTCGCCTCTGGGAGGACGGGCAGGCGGGCGGCCGGTAGATCATCGGCCAGGGCGGCCGGGAGGCTGGAGGGGCCACGCAAGTAGGCCAGCAGGGCAAGCAGGAGGACGGTCAGGCCGCCCGCCACCCCGGCCATCCAGGGGTCGCCCTTGGCCCGCCAGAGCACGAGCGCGTCGATGACGGCCGCCCAGCCGGCCATGCAGGCATCGCAGGCGAGGGGTTTGCGCTGTCGGACGGACGGTGCCCAGGGGAGGGCGCGGGCCAGTTCGATGCCCAGCAGGTTGTAGGCGCTGATGTAGAGGACGGCCAACAGTGGGGCGAGCATCGTCTACCTCCGGCCGAGCCTGGCCAGCATCTCGGTCCAGTTGAAGGGAATGAGGTTGATCGGCGGCGAGGGCGGGATGACGCGCGTGATCGACAGGACGCGCGAGAACTCCAGGCACAGCCGGCAGAGTTCCATCTGTTCGGCGATGTCCGGCAGGCAGGGGCGCGGCAGATGGACGATCCGGTGGAAGGGGATGGCCCAGCAGACGCACAGGGCCTCCGCGTGCGGGAGGTTGGAGGTCGGGCGGCCGCCGTCCAGCCGTTCGACCCGCTCGCAATCGCAGATGACCACGATCTCGAAGCCGAGGCGGCGCAGCATCATCGCGGTCGTCGAGAAGTACATCGGGGCGTCCTGGATGACCGTCAGTCCGACGGCGAAGGCACCTCGGCGGTTCTGGAACAGCCGCCTCCAGAAGGCGATGAGCGGGTTGTCGGACGCGAGTAAGGCCATCAGTCACCTACCTCGACCAGATAGGGGAAGGCCGGGCTGGTCAGCCGGTCGCGCAGCCAGCTGAGGTCATGCTCGCCACGGACAAGCACGTCCTTCAGATTCTCGGCCGCCGACCGCCGGACGTCCCAGCGCGCGAGCGCCTCGCGGACAGGCGTTTCCGGGTGAGTGCCGGGGAAGGCGATGGGCGGGCGGGCGGTCAACCGGCCGTCGAGACCGCGCACGTAGGCGGTCGCTGTCGCCTGGAGAGGTCGCCAGTTGGCTTGCGCGAACCGACGAGCGCGTTCGACCATTGTCAGCCGACCGCTGGGACGATAGGTCAGATAGAACCAAGTCGGTGGCGCCGCGTCGTACAGCAACATCTCCGCAACCACCCAACGGTCGAAATCGCACATCGCCCTCACCCGCTGCACAAACTCGTTGTCGCCCGGGCTCGCTGGCGAGAGATCGACGGGTGAACGAAGTTCCCATCCGCCGTCGATCCGCGATGGTACAGGCTGCTGGACCGTCCACTCACCCATCGTCGCAATCTCCAGGAACTGATCTAGCGAAAACGTGTGCGCATGCTGTTCGGTCAGGATCGTCAGGTGCTCGTCCAGGCAGGTGGGTGCCCACGCCATCTTCTCGGCCAGTCTGCGCTTGGTGCGATCATCGCACCGGGACCCAGACGAACAGACATGCTCGAGTGCCTGTTTCATCGCGGCCGTCCGGCCGTTGCGGTAGTGTCCGAGGATCATTACCTCGGCCAGTCCGTACTCGCCAAGGCACTTCCTGATCGCCTGCATGCCCGCATGCGGGGAGGTCAGGTGGTGGAGCACGCCCGTGCAGACGATGTAGTCGTACTCGCCAGAATGGCCGCACATGTCCTCGCACGAGAGGTCCAGGTTCGTCACCCCGAGCGACTGGGCGTCCGCCATGCAGAGGTTGAGCGCCGTCTTGTTCACGTCCGTGCCGGTGACGGTGGCGGCCGGGAAGCGGAGCGCGAGGTCGAGCGCTTGGCGGCGGCCGCAGCCTGGAACCCAGATGGACCTCAACCGCCGAAGAGATCTCCCGGGCAACCGGAGTGCTCCCCAGACCGTCTGATGGAGGATGTCGGACAAGAACTCACCCGGATCCTCGATGCGCCAGAACATGTCGTCCTGGCTGACCGACGGGTACGGGCGTTGGTCGGTGGCCTCGGCGGTCATGCCAGTTTCCAGCCGCCGCACGGCACCTTCTGCGCGAGCGTCGGTTGCTGACGAAGTTTGTCAGCCATACAGACAGGGCAGACGTACATCGCCTCGTTCGTCATCCGGACGGTCGTAGTTCCATAGAACCGGAGTGGTTCATCCGTGTGAGTGGGACAGTTGCCACGGCCATCGTGAACGAGGCCAGGGACTGGCGCCTGATCGGTGTTGTCGCAGTAGATGTTGCAGTTCCCACAGTGTCCGCCGATTCCAACTCTTTGACCGCAGAAGGGACAATCAGTGGGGGGTAGCGGTGGTGGGCTCACGATTGCATCTCCTTCCCCGGGACGTAGGAGGCGACCACCCAGGAGTTGACGAGCAGGCGATTGGGGTTGTCCACCACCTTGACCTGGATCTCGCTGCAGCCGCGCCCGCACAGCAGGGCGCTCATGCGCTCGGCGGTCCAGGCCCGCACATGGTCTTTCCGCAGCCTCACCTTGCGCGTCTGATCGTCGTAGAGGCTCCAGGCGCCGTTGGGAGTGCAGATGAAGACACGGCCGCCAGGACGCACGCAGGCCTCGGCCGCCTTGAGGACGGGCGCAGGATCGAAGTTGTGCTCGAGGACCTCGAGCAGCGTCACCGCGTCGAATTTGTCCGGCAGGGTGTCAGCGAACTCCTGGAAGCCGGCGCAGTGGAAGGTCGCCTGGACCCCGAAGTGGCTGGCCATCTGCCGGCCGTGTTCGACCGCCCGTGGGTTGACCTCCAGGCCATGCCACTCGATCTCTGGGGCGAGCTTCGCCCACGGGATGAGGTTGACTCCATCGAGGGCTCCGAATTCGAGGATCCGCTTGTAGCCGCGCGCCCGCGCCTCCTCGACGATCCAATGCATCCGGTGGGGAAAGCTGTCGGGGAAGCCATCGAGGTAGCGCTCGGTCACCACCTCGGCGGGCGAGCCGTCCCGATACCATGCCTCCTCGGACTCCGCCAAGTGGCCGATCTGGAATTGGAGAAGACTGCGCATCTCCGCCACCTCTGGGGCGAGTTCGAGCGTGTAGGGCAGGCTGTAGAGCAACTTGCTGGCGGCCCTCAACTCCTCGTAGAGGCTGCAGTGGGTGAACAGGATCTTGAGGGCCTCCAACGCCTCCCGCCGGTCTATCTCGGTCCGGGCGAGCAGCATCGTCCTCCGGTCGATCGGGCTCAGCCGGATAGAGGCCGCCCGGTGGGCGAGCGCGTGGCATCCGGCCTCCAGGTGGACGATCGAGGTCGGTCGGAGGAGAATGGGCAGGCCGGGCAGGTGGACGACATGGCCCTCGACCGTCCGGAACCCGAAATTCTCCCACTCGGCTTCGGCCTGCCGGCGGACCAGCCGGGCCGACCGCTGGACGTCCACGGCCTCCATGCCAGGCCCGTCGCAGACGGTCACGATCGGACAGACGGCGCTGTTGACCGTCGGCGGCAACAGATCGAGCGTGCCATCGAGGGACTGAGGCGGGTCGAGCAGGGCGGCCATCCGGCCTGGCGCGAACGCCTCGGTCTCCTCGCGCGTCACCTGGATTGCGTTGGGCAGCATGTAGGAGGGGACGAGCTTGTAAGCCGGATGACCAGGTGGCGCGAACCGTTCGCCCGGGGTGAGCACACACACCCAGTCGATGTCGGGCCTCACGCAGGACATGCCCTGCCGGACCGCCCGAGCCGGGAAGTGGACGCTCGTGGACCGGATGTCCGCCTGGGCGATCAGCACCTCATGATGACGATTACATAGGTCGTGCAGTCGCTCGTCCAGGCCGGTGACGACGATCACCTGCTCGGCCTCTCCACCGAGGGCATCCAGCATCTGCTCCAGCAGGTCGTGCTCGTCGTCGATGACCGGCACGATCACGGCCGTGCTCATGACTCGCCTCCGGACGTCGCCTGTTGGAACCGGTCGGCCACCTTGTCCCAGCCGTGTCGTGCCCAGGCCTGGAGCGAGATGCGCTGCCGGTCGGACTCTTCCAGCGGATGGGCAAGCGCTTCGAGCAGCCGGTCGCCGAAGATGGCCAGTGACGGCTCGTCGAGCACGCGCTCGGTCGTCAGGTAGCGATGGTCGGCCAGGACCTCGGGAAGGGCGCCGGCCGGCGGGCCGACGACAACCAGCCCGGCCGCCTCGGCCTGGGCGAGGACGATGCCGAACCCCTCGGGCATCGACCCACCCGGATAGGCGTAGACCGAGGCCTCGAACATCGCCCGCGAGAGCGCCGGCTGGGCGACCCAGCCTGGGAAGAAGATGCCCTTGTGGGCGCGCAGCTGATTGAGCATCGCGTCGATGGCGTTCAGCGTCTCCGAGGTCAGGCGGGCGGTCGCATGCGCGTAGGTGAAATCGCTGTAGACGTGCAGTTCGGCGTCCGGGTAGGCCTCGAGTACCCGCGGCCAGAGGGCGAGGATCGCGCCGAGGCCGCGCATCGGGTCGGAGGCATAGATGATCCGCCGGGGGTGGCGGGCCGGACGCCGGTCGGCCGGCAATAGTCCCCACACCCAGTCCTCGCACACGCCGTTGCCGATCACCGCCTGCGGCTGGCGGGTCCCGGGCGCCCCCACGAGTTCCTGCATGAGCGAGTCACGCGCCCAGGCGGACACGTGGAGTGAACCGGAGGTCAGAGCATCCACCTCGGACGACCAACACCACTGGTTTGAATACCCGTTGTCCTGGTGCCAGGCGTAGACTGGCACTTTGACCTCGGGGTTGCGGACCACCCAGGGGGCCCGGCAGGCGATGAGCAGGCCATGGTCGGCCGACCCTGGGTCGAAGACGTTGAGTCCGTACCAGGTGACGCCCATGTGGACGCGCCCGACCGTCTGGCCGCCCGGGCAGTAGAGATGGACGGGATGACCCCGGCGAGCCATCTCGCGCGCCAGATAGACGACCGCGCTCTCGCTTCCGCCGAGGCCCCGGGTGTCTGGATGGGTGGGGTTCCAGATGAAGCAGGCCGACGGCGCGTAGAAGGTGATCCGCGGCTTGGCCGTCTTCCGAGTGATCGCCACCACCCCACCCGGCACTTCGAAGAGACCGAGCAGTTGAATCTCTCCCACGGACTTGAGCCGCCGCACCTCATCCCGAGCGATTTCCTCGGCATCCACGGGTGGTCCGTCGTTCGTGTTGTAGCTCCTGATGGTCGAACCTGGGTAGCGGGTCGCCTCGGCCTCGATCACCCGCCGTGCCTCTTCGGTGAGCGTAAGCTCAGGCGTCTTCAGCGATGCCTTGTGAATGGTCAGTCCATCGAGGCCTCGGTACCGAGCGCCCGCCGAGGCCGCCCGGAGCGGCACCGCTTCGCGGCCGATGACATGCAGGATCGACGAGGCCGACCGCACGTCATTGTGGGCGAGCAGGTACTCGGCCCCGTCGAGCAGGCCGTCGATCGCCCGCTTCCGCCCGTGGTCGGCCGACGCCCGAGCGTGTGCCCGCTGGGCGAGCGCGTCCGACGGGTAGGCATCGAGGGCCTCTTGGGCGACGTGGAGGCCAGTCGCAGTGTTGCCCAGTTCGCAGTAGGAGATCGCCGCGTTCGCCCGCGGGTTGACCGTCCGGTTGACCGGCAGGTCGATCGACTTGGGCGACACCTGGCAGGCCATCCCCATCTCGAAGTAGCGGACGCAGGCTGCGTGCAGGCCCTGGAGGAAGAACGACTCGCTGGCCGCGAAGTAACCCTCCTGGCGGTCCGGGTAGAGGCCGATGCAGCGGAGGGCCTCGGTCGTGGCCGCCGCGTGGTTGCCGACCCGGCCGAGAATGCTGTGGAGGACGATCCGGTAGGTGAACTGGTCCTCGGGCGCGTTCAACGACTTGTTGACCGCCTCCTGGATCCAGCGACCGGCCTTCGCCAGGTCGCCCGTCCGGAGGTAGACGGTGCATAGATCGTAGGCGTGCCGGGCGTCCGCGTAGACGACCGCCTTCTCGTCCCCCTCCATCGCCTTGATGATCTCGGCGTTCCGGTCCATCCGCTCGTCCGCCGACTGGGCAGGCAGGTGGCGGTTGAGCAGGCCGCCGTTGTAGATGCTCCGCTCGCCCATCACCCCAGACGGCCAGGGCAGTTCGTGCACCCCGTTGTACGAGCGCCAGATCCACTGGGCGGACCGCCGGAGCACCCGCCGGATCGTCTGGCGGACACGGACTATCCCCTGGGCGTCGATGATGTAGTCGTAGGGGGCGAGCACGCAGTTGACATCGTAGGGCAGCGTCCGCAGCCAGGCCTTGAGCGTCCGTCCGCCTCCCACTTTGCCGTTGGCTGGCGGGGGCGTGATCGGCAACTTGTAGTCGCGCTCCACCGCGTTGATGGCCGCCAGTCCCTCGGGCCTGGTCACCGAGGCCACGATGTCATCGGCGTCGGCCCAGAGGATCCACTCGCCCGTGCAGTGGGCCATCACCTCGTTGCGGGCGAGCGCGAAGTCCTTTTTCCAGGTCTGGCGGAGAATCTTCATCCGCAGAGGAGGGTTGTAGGAGCCCGCCGACGGCCAAATAAACCCATTGCCGTAGTCGCGGAGTTCTCCCTCGACGGTCGGCAGTTCGAGGCCGAGCGCGGCCGTCAAGTTGGCGGCCTTGTCGGTCCCGTTCCAGCCGATCACGATCTCATCCACCATCGGCCCGTCCGGACGTATGGCGATCGAGTCGAGCATCCTCCGCAGGGTCGCCGCCCCAGCGTCGCCGCAGATGGCGAACAGGCTGACGAACGGCTCGGTCGTGTTCATCGGCGTTCCCTCCCCTGTATGTCCAGAACCTTCGCCAGCCGGTCGGTCGGGCCGGCCGAGCCGACGACCTCGACCATCCGACGCCCGACGTTCTTGAACCGACGATGACCGATCCTCAGATCGAAGTCGGGGAGCGGGGCTGGAGGCGGGAAGAACGCGCACTCACGCGCATAACACTTCTGGGCCTTCCAGCGGGCGCCCGTGAAGTGGTTGGAGCAGAAGGCGAGCACCCAGGCCCACAACCCCGGGCCGTCGGGGACGAAGCCCTGGAAATCTGCCCGGCCGACCATCGGCGCCCCCGGACTCCCCGGGTAGCCCATCGTCCCCGGCGCATGCCGGTGGACGGCGCACCACCGGCCGTCGGTCGAACAGACCGGGCGGCCGCAGGGGGTGAGGGTGATGCCCGGTAGGCCGATCGTGCATGGCGATCTCGCCAGCGCGCCGCAGTCGCACAGACTCACCGCCTCCTCGACCATCAGAACCATCCGACCCCCGCGCAGGCGTCCACGAACTCCCGGCCGGCCGCCTGCCAAGTGAACGGCCGCCTGGGGGCCGTCCGCCGTCTCTCCTGGTCCGGCAGTTCGCCACGGAGCGCCCGGACCGTCTGGTCGGCCACCTCTTGGACGAACTGGCGGGCATCCGCGCCCGCCCAACCCAACCAGTGGACCCGCCCCTCGAAGAGCGAGGGCAGCGCGTCCTTCGGCCTCGTCAGGACGGTGCAACCGGCCCCGATCCCCTGATTGACCGCCCCACAGAAACCCTCCGTATAGCAGACCGGGTCGAACGGATAGCACATCACCCGGCAGTTGCGCTGGAAGTCCGCCAGCCGCCGACGTGTGACCGCCCCGTGGAAGATGATCGACTTGTCCTGGGCGGCCGAGCGCATGAGGTCGCGCACTTCTATCCCGCGGGCGCCGATGAAGAAGAGGGGCAAGGGTTCGATCATCTCCAGGTACCGCTTGATCTCGTAGAAGACGTGCAGGCGGGCCCCTGGCACCCGTTCGCGCACCGACGGCCAGGCGCGCAGCAGGTGGTGGAGCCCGCGGTCCGGACTGCTCCAGTAGCCGACATCGAGCGGCCGGTCGTGCCATGCTGGCGCATCCGCGTAGAGTTCTGGCATGAGTCCGTTGTGGACGACCGCGCGCTTCCCCCGCCATCCCCAGGAATGCCAGACCTGCTCGGCGTGGTCGCGGCTGGGGCTGATCACACAATCGACCCGGTCCCACAGGCCGGCACCGGCCAGGTCGTTCAACTGCTGGGCGAAGATCCGGCGGGTGCCGGGCCCGGCAAGTTCGAGCGGCCGGACGCTGCTCCAGCTCACGATGACGTCCCAGCCGCCAGCCACGACCTCCGGGTAGAAGGAGGCCTCAGGCCCACGGAACTCGACGCCACGCCAGCGGCCGCTCTTGAGCGGCCCGTAGCACACCACCTCGTGACCGAGGGCGGCCGCCTCGACGGCCGTCCGGATCCCCGCCTCCTCACCGCCACCGACCGTCGGGCCGTCCTCGAGGTCCAGGAGGTCGGTCGGCAGTTCCTTCCCCCAGTATGGGGCGAACATGATGGCAGAAAGGATCCTCATCTCGTGGCCGCCAGCAACGGTTACTGACCTCCGTCAGATGACTCATTGGCGGTCGGCCCATGCCGGCGTGCTCTCCCGGGAAGGTGGAGGCAGGAGATCCCGTGGCCGCGGTAGGACACGATCCCGTGGCCGCGGTAGGACACGCAAACGATGTCGTCATCCAGATCGCAACGGTAGAGATTCGGATATTTCGTCACCTGTTGGCAGGTGGGCAGTGGCTGTGACGGCTCCTCCCAGCATCCGCTCACACTGACAGTCCAGAGGACGGTCAAGAAGACAATCATCTTTTTCATGTTTTCGGCTCCTCCGTGGCCGCACCACGGTATAGGCGGACGGCCGACAGCCGACCGTGCAAGATCTCCTCGGCCTCGATCCGGTCGGCCAGTCGGGCATTCCGCTCCGGCGCGAAGAGCTTGCGCTTCGGCGCCGGCAGGTTGAGCAGCCGGTAGTCGCGTCGGTGGGCGCGAATGCCCGTGTGCAGGTGGCATCGACGGCCCGTCTGCGCCTCGATCCTGCGGGCGATGTTCGTGTCGATGTAGCCGTTCGCCCCACAGAACCGCTCGTCGAACCCGTTGACCGCCCGGAAGACGTCGGCGCGGACGGCCGTGCAGACGAAGTAGATGAAGCCGTGGCGGGCGGCCACCGGCCCGCTGTAGCCGCCCAGCGGGTCGGCCACGAGGTCGGCGGCCGACCGTGCGTGCTCCTCCTGGGGGAACGTGTAGCCGACGCATCGTCCGTCCTCGCCGTGCAGGCAGACGCAGCCGGCGACCAGCATGGCCCGGTCCAACCCGGCCTCCAGGCGGCCGATGACCGGCGGGTCCAGCTCGGTCAGGTCGGCGAGGAAGACGATCGCCTCGGGATTCACCTCGGCGAGCGCCCGGTCGGCCCCGGCATTGAGCGCCATCTCCTCGGCGTAGAACGGCGGACTCTCGTAGGGGACGGCCTCGAATGGCCTCGGCGGCCGGCTGGCGGCGGCCGCCGGGCCGTCGAGGACGGCGTAGGCGGCCACCGGCGGACTGGACTGGTCGAGCAGGCTGGCGGCCAGCCGGTCGAGCGAGTCCGGCCGGCAGGTGGCGACGACGACGGCCGTCCTCACAGGGCATGCCTCCGGTAGACGCCGATCGACCCGTGGAGGCCGTCAAACCACCAGACGGCGGCCGATAGATGTGACTGGGCGACCGGCTGCAGGCCGTAGGGGAGGCTCCCGTAGTCATGGAGGAGCACATCGGCGGCGGCGGCCAGGTGGGGCATCCAGGCCTCGAGGTTGAGCTTGAGTTGCTCGGCACTGTGGTGGTCGTCGATGAGCAGGACGGCCACGGGCGGGCCTTCGTAGGCACGGCCGGCCACCGCCGCATCGGCCGCCTGGACGACGATCCGCCGACCGCGGGCGGTCCAGAGTTCCACCACCTGGTCGCGCATCGCCCGCGCTTCGCCGGCCGTCAGCTGGCCGTCGGCCTCGGCGGCCGCCTGCGAGACCTCGGGGTAACAGTCCACCGAGTAGAGGCAGACCCCGGCGGGCAGGGCATCGGCGGCGACGGCGAGCGAGCGGCCGCACCACGACCCGAGTTCGACGACGGCCGATCCGGGCAGGGCACGCCGGACTGCCCGGGCGAGCGCCATCGCCTCATCCTCGGAGAACCATCCGGGTACCCCACGCCAGCCGAGTTCCAGATCCAGCCGAGTCTGTTCGATGCCCATCGCCATGCCCTCCCTTATCACCCTCCAGCCAGTTCGTTGAAAATATCGTTCAGCTGGGTCGGAGGCATGCAGTCCGGAAAGTCGCGGCGGAACCGGTCGGACCGGACGATCAACGTATGGATGTCGCCCGGCCGGCCGGCAGCAGGGACGACCTCGATCTTCTGGCCGGTCAAACTCTCGACCCTGTCCAGCGCCAGGCGGACCGACATCGCGTTGTCGGGTCCGCCTCCGAGATTCCAGACCCCCGAGGTCGGCCGCCGAAGCCACGCCATGCAGGCCTCCGCGACATCCCGTACATGCAAGAGGTCGCGCACCTGCTGGCCGTCACCGAACAGCCGAAAGGGCCTACCGGTCTGCGCACACCAGAACATGTGGGGGAGCCAGTTCTGGGCCTCGCTGAAGAGCGCGAGCGGGCCGGTGAAACAGCCCGGTCGGAGAACACCGACGATCGTCCGGTCCCGGGCGTAGGCCTGCGCATAGAGGTCGGCGGCCAGCTTGGAGGCGCCGAAAAACGTCAGGTGTGACTGGTCGCCCAGCGGGCAGTCCTCGGTCACGCCCTCCCGGGACCAGGGTTCGACATCGCAGTTCCGGCCGTAGATTTTGGCCGACGAGATGAAGAGGAAGGGCAATTTGTAGGCGGCAGCGAATTCGAGCAGCCGGGCGGTCGCCACCACGTTCTCGCTCAGGTTGTCCGCCGGATCATCGACCGGCCGAGAATGGCAGGTCTGGGCTGCGCAGTGGACGATCGCCGATGGTCGTCTGAAGTTGTTTACGAACATCTCGGCCAGCCAACCGTCGGTGCTCAGCTGATGGAAAGCTATGCGTGCGCTCTCCTCGAGCAGGCGGACATTCGCCTGCTGGTCCCTCGGTCCCCGCTCACCCAGTAGTTTGTACCGGCTCAGGTTGTCGATGCCGATGATGCAACCGGCGGCCGAGCGACTCTGACGAGCCAGCGCGAGGCACAGTTCGGTGCCCAACAGGCCGGCGGCACCCGTGACGAGCACGCTCCCGGTACCGGCAGTCACTTGGCACCCCCGAAGCGTTCGCGCGCGAAGGCCGCAAGGTCAGGATGACCGTCGGTCCGGCAGTCATACTCCCGGCACACCCGCGGTCTCTCCGCCCAGATGGTGCACTGGTTGCGCTCGCCCAGGAAGATGCAGTGGCCGGTCACCGGGTGGCGGTGGAGGAAGGCGACATTGCGGACCACCTGGTCGCCGACCTTGAGAGCCCCCAGGTAGAATGGCAGTCGCTTAGCCTCTTCGATGTCCAGCGGAATCTGCTTCTCCGCATGTTGGCAGCAAAGTGCCTTGCAGCCGGCGCAGGGGACGTCGGCCTCGAAGCGCGGAGCGTCCGAGGACGGACAGACTACTTCGCCCTTTATCTGAAGGATGTCGAAGCGGACGCTCATGGGACTCTCATTCCGCTTGGCTTGGGCGCACTGGGGTGTTCGTCGACGGCGCCGGTCACTTCGTCGCGTCGGCGACATAGTGCGCGTCCGCGAGGTCGATGCAGAAGTCGATTCCCTGGCTGATCGTCGGTGGCCGGGCAGGCGGCGAGGACAACTTCGAGATCAGCCGCCGCAGTCGGTCGAGCGTTCGCCGACTGATGCGGATGGTCGTGAATTCGTCACGCATGTGACAATGCGGTTACTATGGTGACAACCGGGGTGTCAAGGGGGTAGCATCCTGTCAGGCAGACTTCACTGTGGAACCAGCCAATGGCTTGTTGGAACTGCGCCCCCGAACTCTGCTGTACTGCATGTCATCGGCCGGTGTTCAGCGTGGAGCCGCCGGACTTCCCAGGACGACTGTGTTCCGAGTGCTGGTACAAGAAGCCGCACGACGAGGCGTGGATGAAGGCCACTGAGGATCTCGGCAAGCCTCCAGTGGAAGAACTGGTAACCAGCGATTCTTCGTAAGGCTACTACCGAAAAGACGATGGGGGCGGCCCGGGATCGGGGACCGCCCCCATCAAGGTGGGGCTGGGTATGGTGGGAGGGGATGATCCCCGTTGCTACTTCGGCTTCACCCCGCAGCGCTTCCGGCAGGCGCGCTTGGTCCCGCCGCTGGAGGTGCACTTGCGGACGCACCGGGCCTTGCGCAGGCCGGCCGCACCCCGGCGTCGGCGCCGGCGGCGGTGGAGCGTCATCTCTTGCAGGCTGGCGTTCACGTTCTGTCTCCTTAAGAAAATCGTTGTGGGAGTTCCAGCGACGACCTACCGCATCGCCGAGTGCCAGTAGGCGACCAGGATGTCGCCGGAGACGGCCGTGGTGTTTCCCTGGTACCAGACCGTGACCGCGCCGGTCCGGGTGAACAGGAGGGGCTGCAGCGTGGCCGACCCGTAGCCGATGTTGGCCCCGAGCGCGAGCGTCCCCTGGGCGGGGAAGCCCGGCTGGAAGAGCGCGACATCGGCGCCGGCCGAGGGGACGATGCCGGTGGCGATCGAGTAGAGGTTGGCGTCCTTGTTGATCGCCCCGAAGTTCGCCTGGGTGGTCAGCAGCGTGGCCAGACCGGCGTAAATCAGGTTTCCGAGGAGGGCAGCGGCCATGAGCGAAACTCCGTGGTTCGAGGAAACTGACCAGCGTCATCCGGAAGGCTACCGAGATCGGGCCGCCACGGGTGGAGGTAGCGTAAACATGTGTATGATCCTGTTATCAGCCGTCGAGGTCGGCTGGCCTGGGGTTGGTCCATGACGGCCTATGCTCAGCCCATGAGATGGCCGAGGGTGATCATCGGACTTGGACTGGCCGGTGGTCTGGCCGCCTGGATCTACTCGCGCATCCGCCCGGCCGGCCTGCCCGACCGACCGCCCGGCACGACCTTGACCGCCGAGGGTTGGCGTGACGGCCGGCCCTTCGCGGTCGTCCTCGAGTCGATCGGCGACGGCCTCTACCTTCAGCCACCGGCCGCCGCCGCCTGGAGGCGGATGGCCTCGGCCGCCCTGGCCGACGGCGTGCGCCTGCGCCCGACCTCGGCCTTCCGGACGCTCGCCCAGCAGAACTGGCAGGTGCAGGAGCGGTCGCGGGACATCGCGGCCGCCCCCGGCCGGTCGCCCCATCAGCGGGGGATGGCCATCGACATCGATGTCGGGGCGGGCAATCAGCTGGACCGGCCGGGGACTGGCAAGGCCTGGGAGTGGCTGGTGGCCAACGCGCCGAGCTTCGGCTTCCGCCGGCACGCGCGGGAGGCCTGGCACTACGACTGGATTGGAGTCGGCGTCGGCCCGGCCGTCGCCTAGCCGTCCACCCATGGCAGACGACGCCAGCCGAGGAAATCTCGGCGGTAGAGGTGGCTGCGGCGGATGCCCACGCCGGCCTTGCGCTCGATCGCCTCTTCTGGCGTATCGACCTCGCGGTCACCCCCGCGGCTGCCGATGACCGCCCCGTTCCACAGCGAGGCCATCGCGTGCGACACCTGATTCCCGGCCGACCCGTAGAGAGCGACCGTCCCTGGCTGGATGAGGTCGGTCGGCTTCCATTCGGTCCACATCCGCTGCGCGTTGTAGTTGGCCCGCAGGTCCGGGCCGCCGGCGGCCATCAGGGCGGCCGTGACGAACCCGGAGCAGTCGCGTCCACGGTAGGGCTCGGCCGGGAAGCCCTTGCCGCCCCACAGGTAGAGCAGGCCGTACTGGGCGACGCAGGACTTCAAGAACTGGTATTCGCGGTCCGTCATGACGGCGCGGGCCGACGGCGGAGAAACGCGAGCAGGCCGAGGCCGACGATGGCCGCCGCGCCAATGAACAGCCACATCCGCCGACCTCGGGACGGCCCGGGCTCCAGGATTTCCGAGGGCTCCACGGGCACGCTGGGGTCACCGATCGCCCGGGCGGTGATGAGGATCAGCTGACGGGTCTCGGCCGCCAACCGCTGGGCTTCCACGCACAGTCTGTCCGCCTCCTCCGCGACCGGTCCGACAGCCGGTGGATCGAGGGCAACAAGTCGGCGAACCCGCTCGGCCCTCTCGCAGGCGGCCATCGCCTCATCGGCCGCCCGGCGGGCGAGGTCGGAGATCACATCGACCGGCCGGCCGGCGGTCTCGCGGTTCTTGAACACCCGTTCTGCCGCCTCGCGCAGCGGCCGGATGGCCTCCAGGTGGGCGCGCACGGAGTCGTTCGTCCCCTCGAGGATCAGCCGCGCCTGTTGGCCGGCCGTCACCGGCTGGTCCATCGGCCGGCCAATCATCCAGGGTGCCAACGCCGGGGTGCCGAGCGACTCTGCACCCACGCCAGAGATCATCATCACCAGCGAGTCGTCGCCGAGCGCACGGCCGCCCGGGCCCTCGACGAACCCGAGGCCGGCGATGTAGTGGAGACGACCGCTCATCGCCGAGTGCACTTCTTGGACAACGCACCGACTCTTGCTCGGTCGGATCGCAGTTCTCGAAGCAGTCCGGGCGTGCCCCTGATATCGCCTCGCTGAAGCAGCTTCGTCTCCCTGCGGATGACTCGCCTCAACCGGGCAATATCGACCGGTCCGGCCCCGACATGTTTGCGATAGAGCCTGTTCAACGCCGCAGCGTCTTCCGGGGAACACCTCACCGGCGGCCTCGGCTCCGAAGACACTTGACTTCGAACTCCCTGGTCTTGCCGTTCAGGCCGGCTTTTGCATCCTCAAGGTGCGAACGTAACTCGCGTGTCTCCAGTTCTGGGTCTTGAAATCCGTGAATGGACTCCAGATGGACTTCCGCCCGTCCGACCATGCGAAATCCGTTCTCGGAGACGATCTTGGCCGAGAGACAGGAACCCCTGCTGAGCGCATCTTCCAGCCGGGCGACCGTGCGCCTCGCCACATCGATATCGTGTTTCGCCTCGTTGAAATGTTCGAGTTCATGTGCACCAAGGTGCCGGCGCCGCCGGGTCCGTCTACGCTTTGCCATGTTTGCTCCACCAGGCGAGGCCGCCGACAAGTATGAGCGCGCCGCCGAGCACGGCCCCCCCGATGGCGATGTAGCGGGTGGCCTCTGCCCGCGCCTTCGTCTGGGCGGCCAACTGCTGGGCTTTCGCCTGGGCGAGCGCGAGCTGGGTAGCCTGGGCCTCCCGGCCCGCCTTCTGGCCGAAGATCGTCTCGAACGCCTCGGTGCCGGTCTGGCGCAGGCTATCGAGCACCTCCGAGACGACGTTGCCTGACAGTCTGCCGACAACCGCAGGCCGATGCTCCTCGATGATCGTGAAGGCCGCCATCCTTCGCCTCACTTCTTCTTGGCGGCCACGACGGCCACCGCGAGTCCGACCAGCAGTGTACCGCCGACGGCCAGGCCGATGACGGTCGCGCGCGTGCGCCTCGCCCGCCGCTCCGCCTCCTCCTGCTCCCGCTGGAAGGCCAGCAAGGACTGCGCGCTGGCCTGGCCGCTGGCGAACAGGCCGGGGAGCGCCTGTATGCCGGCGGCGACCAGCGGGGCGACGCCCAGTCCGACGCCCGCCAGGGCCATCTCTGGCCGGTCCTCGACGGCGTAGATGACGCGCATCAGGACACCTCCTCGCCATCCTCGAACTCCCGGCGGCCGGGCGGCGGGCGGCACTTGGGCGGCCGGTCGAGCAGGCGGCCGACCGCAGGCTCCGCTGGCGCGATGGCCCGGACGATCGCCCAGACGAGCCCGCCGGCCGTGATCGCCATGGCCGCCCCGACCAGCACCTTCGCCCAGACGGGCAGTTGCTCGATCCTGGAGATGAGTCCACCGGCAGGCCCCGACCGGACGAGTTCGCCGGTCGTCGGTGAGGGGGCGGGGCGGCCGGGGAAGCGAATGGGTGTGACCGTCGCGCCTGTCGGTGGCGTCGTCCGACGGACTCCCGCATCCCGTTCGAGCACGAGCAGTTGCGCCCACGAGTCGCTGCCCATCACGCCAGAGACCGGCAGGCCGGTCGCCTGCTGGAGGCGCCGGACCGCCCCGTCGGTGGACGGCCCGAAGATGCCGTCGGCCCCGGCCGGCCCGACGTCGAGGCCGACGGAAATGAGACGCCGCTGAAGAGTCAACACCTCGGGCCCACGCTGACCCTGGCGGAGGATCGGCAGGTCGAGCGTGCTCTGGCCGAGCAGGTGGAGGGCGAGCCTGTAGTGGTGGTCGTTCATCAGGCTCCCCGGCCGCGTAGAACCGTGAAGCCTACGCCGAGGACGACGAGGCCGCCGACCGCGTAGAGGACGAGCCGTCCGATCTTCGGCCGCCCGGGCTCGTCCGGGATGTTCACGAACCCGCCGCCGCTGGACTTGTCGAAGACGCTGAGGGCCTGGCGGTCGGCGGCCGCCTTGCCCGCCTGGGCAGCCGCCGCTTTCGCCGCCGCGGCCGCCGCCGCCGCGGTCGTCCGGGCAGTCTGGCGGGTGATCACCGCCGTCTCCGCGTCCTGGATTGCCTGGTTCATGGCCGACCGGTAGGCGTTCATCTCCTTGACGAGTTGCTCCATCGTCTGCCGGTAGCGGAGATCCTGGGCCTCCGACCGGCCGCCGAAGCCAAACTGCTGCAGGCTGTCGAGCGAGCGGGCGAGCCCGGCGGCCTTGGCGGTGAACGACTCGTTGACCGCCTGGACGGCCGGGTCGTCGATCTGCGAGGACTTCAGCCGCAGGTCATCGACGGCCGCCAGCAGGCCGGCCTGGACGCCCGGCCACTGGCCGGCCTGGCCGCGCAGACCCACGCCGGTCACGAAGTCGTTTTGCGCGTCATGGTTTTCGAACTTCACGCCCGCCACGAGTTCGACGGCCCCGAGGGCACCCAGGCCGGTCAGGCTGGAGGCGAAGGCCGGCTGAGCGATCGTATTCGGGTTGAGGCCGAAGAACCGCATGGCCACCTGTTCTCGGGTCGGGCGCTTCTGGAATGTTCCTCTGGCGTTCATGGACACCTCACCTTCTGGACAGCCACCAGCCGACCACGGCCGCCCCACCCGCCCACCAGACCCAGCGCGGAATGCGTGGCCGTCCCTGGGCGACGACGTCCAGAGCCTTCTCCTCCGCCTTCGCATTCACCGCCTGCTTGGCCGCCTGGGCTGCCCGCAGTTGATCGGCTACCCGAGAACGCTCGGCCTCCGTCCGGGCGGACTCCAGGTCGCGGCGGAGCGACGCCAGTTCAGCGTCCGCCCGCGCGCGATCCCGCGCCGCCTCGTCGGCTATCCGCTTGAGGTCGGCCGCCTGGGCGGCCCGGTCGGCCGCCAGCTTGTCGGCCGCCGCCAGCAGGGCAGCCTTAGCATCGGCGGCCGCCTTGGCCGCAGCATCGACGGCCGCCTGCGTTTTCGTCATCGGCGGGGCAACTGGGGGCGTCGGGGTCTGGCCCGGAATGGTCTGCAGCGCCTGTGAAGGCTCGGGCGTCGGCGGGACGGCCAGCGCGGCCGCCTTGTCCGCCGCCGCCTTGGCCGCCAGGGCGAGGATAAACAGGCGGCGCGCGTCATCAACCATCTTCTGGGCGGCCAGGACTACCAGATTCGCCCGGTCGAGCGCGCCCTGTAGCGTCGTGCTCGTCGGGTTGAGGGCCAGCAGGTCGGCCGCCTTCTTCGCCCGCGCCTGGGCGGCCGTGAGCGCCAGTTCGGCCTTCAGGAATGCCTCCTTGGCCGCCTCGACTGCCCCGGCTGGCGTGGAGGCGAAGGCGGCGGCGGCCACGGCCGCCGCGTCGGCCGCCGCGTCGATTGCCAAGCCGGCCGCAATCGCTTCGGCCGTGCTCACCTCCGGCACTTCGCTGGGCGGTAGTCCGGTGTCGGGTGAGAACACGCCACCGTCGGACGGCTCGTCGGCCGAGATCGAGACGTCCTCGCCGGGCAGGGCGGCGAGGAAGCCGAGGGCGTGGCCATCGCCGAACCTGATGGCGAACGAGGGGAGGCGGCCGGTCACGAGCGCGACCGCGCGGGCCCGGTTGGCGATCGTCAGGTTCTGTGGTCGCAGTCGCATCATCACGCCCACCTCAGCAGTTGCAGTGCTCGCCCGCCACCTGCCGGACCGTCCAACCTCCCCGGCCATCCGCCTGCATTCCCAGCCACGCCCGCCGGACATCGCTCCAGTACCAGCGGATGCCCTGCTTCTCGGCCCGGAAGTCCGCCCGGTTGGCCTTCATCAGTCGTTCTGCCTCCATCAGCGTCACCCTTCGGCCTCCTCATGACTTGACGATCGCGACGATCAGACCGACGGCTGCCAGGCCGGCGGCCGACAGACCGATGATCACCGGCCAGTTCGTCTCCTCCCTGGGCGAGCCGAACATCGGGGGCGGCGGGGGCTCCACCCTCGGCCGGCCGCGGAAGAAAGGGTCGAAGAAACCCTCGGGCGGCGGCCGCCCCGTCGCCTCCGCGTAGAGCGCCTGGTCTCCGCGGGCCTGCGTGTAGCGGATGCCGCCGGTCACCGGGTCCTTGATGGCCACCGTGATCGTCCGGCCGGCCGTCTCGCCCCCGCTCTGCGTGCCCTGCTGGGTGGTCGTCGGTGGGGCCGTCGCGCCCTTGATGCAGATCGGCCAATCCCCCTGGCCCGTGTACGAGTAGTAACCGGCCGGGCACCGGCCTTCCGGATTCGGCTCGACCGTCTCGGCCGCCCCCAGAGTGTCGAAGGCCCGCCAGGGAGCCTGGGTTTCCTGGCGGACGCCGCCGCTGAGCGCGGAGGGCGCGAGGTCGGCCGGGTTGACCCGGAGCATGCCCATCCGGGCGATCTTCGCCTGCCGGAACATGCCCATCACGGTGGCCGTCCCGTTGATCATCATCATCGCGCTCTCCTTCTGCGGACCAACGCATAGCCGCCGAGGCCGACGACGCCCAGGCCAGCCAACACCCACCCCCAGGGTACTCCAGAAGGCTCGCCCTCGACGGGCGTCCGCAGGCCCTCCCGGTAGCCGTCGGTGAACTCGCCGCGCATCGCCGATGCGATGCTGCGGACGAATCCACCCGAGGCCGAGATGACGCCGCCAGCCCGACTGTCCTGCCGGGCGACCGACCCGCCGGCCGCCTCGGCGGCCGTCCCGACCGACGGGCCGACGGCCTCGAAGGCGCGGCGGACCTTGCACAGCCAGCCACAGGGTTCGGCCAGATCGTGGGCGAGCATGCCGGTCAGGGCTGACATGGGCGAGGGCGGAGTCTGCACATAGAGGCGGGGGAAGAGCCGGATGCCCGGGGCATCGACGTCCAGTCCGGCCGCCCGGGCGATCTGCTGCGCCTGGGCGAGCAGATCCTCGACCTCGCTAGGCCGACCGATCTCGATGGCCTCGATCCGGTCGGCCGCCATGTCGGCCAGGGCCGCCCGGTCGCCCTCCTGGGACGCCCGGACAGCCAGAGCCCGCAACCGACGCCCCGCCTCGCCTTCGCCTGCCCGCCGGTTTCCCTCGGCACGCCGCAGGGCCTCCATGTCGAGCAACGAACGCAGGTGCCGCCGGCGCGATCCGGCCGCCTGGGCGCGCAGACCGGCCGACCGCGCACTCTTCTCCGCCTCTACCCGGTCGGCCACCGCCCGGTCGGTCAGGAGGTTGCGCGAGACCGCCACCTTCGCCACCTGGAGGACCGGCCGGCCGGCCGTCAGTCCACGCCTGACCGCCCGGTCGGCCGAGGCCGCACGGCCGAGGGCGAAGCCGGACCGACGGGCCGCCAGCTGGGCATCCGCCTCCGTCCGACCGGCCCGCCTCTGGGCCGCCCCCCAGTGCTCGCGCGCCCGCGCGAACATCAGGCCGGAGTCCCCGGACATCAGGCTGGCGATAATCGCGTTGGGGGTCATCCGGCCGACCTCCGGGCGCCCACGATGGCCGTCGCCAGCCGAGAGAGCGCGTAGACACCGACGGCCAGCCCGCCGACGATCGCGACCGTCCGGACGGTCGAGAACAGGTCGCCCGCACTGCCCGCCCCGGGTCCCGCCGGCGCGGCCCCCGGTTCGCCCGCACCGGGCGGCTGGAACACCCGCTGTCCGCCCGCCCCCTCGATCTCCTGGTTGAGGGCGCGCAGGAGCGCCTCACCGTCGGCGACCGAGCGCGCGCAGGTCGAGGGCAGGATGGGTTCGGTCCGCCGGAACGACCAGATCGAGGTCTCGCGCGCATAGAAACCGTCGGCGAGCTTGTAGGCGGGACTGGTGGCCACGCCCAACCGTCTCCCTTCAGCCAGTGCAAGCCCCAGCCGGTCGATCACTCCGTCGAGTTCCTTGCAGAACAGGTTGGACAGCCGACCGAGCGAGCCCAGATCGTCGGAGATGACCACCTGGTTGCCAAAGCCGGCGTAGGCGGTCACTGGGCCGTCGGCGCTGCACGGATAGGCACCGGGGCTGCCGCAGGGGCCCATGAAGGGCGGACGGGCGGGCGTGAGCGGTGGCGTCTGGATCAGCGAGCGGACAACCGGGACGAGCGGCATGGCCGTGCGGATGCGCATCCGCCCGGCCGGGACGAGCCCGGCCGGCACCGGACCGAACCAACCGAACTGGCGGCCGTCGCCCATCGCATCGTCCTCTCCCTACTCGAGCACCCGGCGGGCGACGAGCGCACCGACCAGGACAATCCCGTAGACGGTGTTGTTGCCGACGATCGCGGCCGTCGTGTCCTGGAGGGCAAACGATGCCTGGATCTGGTGGGCGGACGGGAAGATCATGGGCGCCTCGGGCGGGAAGATCATCGGGTAGCCGAAGGGCGGGAGAATCGATCCGAGCGTCATGTCGTTGTTGTCGATGACCAGCTGCCCGCTCCGGTCGGTGTCCTTGATGCCGACTAGGCAGTTCTGGCCCTTGACCAGCCAGCGCTCCGACGGCACGAGGTTCAACCAGGAGAGGATGGCCGTCGGCTCCGTGTTCAACGTCGGCATCCGAATGTGACCGTGGACGGACGTGACCGCAAAGTCGTAATCCGCCGGTACCTTGTACGTCTGGTTGGCCGACGTGGTGGACGAACCGAGTGTCACCTGGAGGGTGACCGCGATGGCCTGGAAGTCCTGGGCCGACAGAGATCGCACTTCCGCCAGATACCCGCGGATGCGCTCCATGCGCAGCGAGTTGGGGACGATCGGTTCTCCGGGTCGGCCAGGGAGCGTCGGCATCTGTTGCCCTCGGGGGGATCAACTCCCGAGGGAGACGATCCCCGACTGTCGGTTCACGCCCGCCACTACTTGCCGAGCGGCATCTTGATGACTGCCCGGAGGAAGACCGTGATCACGTTCCGGCCGTCGAGCACGGGCACGGCGTAGGAGGTGATCCAGGCGGCGTTCAGGAAGTCGAGCGTGCCGTTCAGGTCGTCCGTGTCCTTCAACTGCTGGGGGACGAACAGCGTGGGGGCGGCGGCGGCCGAAGGAACGCCGACCGAGAAGGCGTTGACGCCCGTCTCGTCGGAGTGCCCGCCGATCCCGTAGCCCGATTGGTACTTGAGGATGGGGCCGCTGGTGATCACCCGGCGGTTGAACTTCAGTTCGAGCGACCCGGTCTCGGTGATCTTCTTCAGGTCGTTGAAGGTCGGGACCGTGTTGCCGAAGGCGCCGCGCGGGTGGACGCCGACGCGGAAGACCGCCGCCTCCTCGCCGGCCGAGATCCGGTGCACCTGGCCGAGCGACGAGTGCTGTCGGTTCTTGTCGGTCGTCGAGTCCCAGAGCTTCAGGCTCGTGCCGGCCGAGACGGAACCGGAACCCTGCTGGACCGAGTCGGAGATGTCGTCCTCGGTGAGTTCGACCTGGGTGAACGATCGGCCGAGAGCCGGGATGAAGATCTCTCCCGGGTTCTTGCCGGCGACTGCGATGGGCATGACGGCCATGGTCGTCTCTCCGTGTTTCGGGTTGAACTCTTGCGGTTACTGGAGGAAGCTGCCGACACCGCTCGGCACTTCCTCGATCTGGACGTTCGCGCCCGCCATCGGGCCGCCCATCTCCTCGATCTGGACGTTCGCTCCCTGGAACATGCCGGCCACCCCGGCGGGCGCCTGGCCGGTCCCGTAGAGCAGCTCGCGGTTGCCAGTCGCCCCGATGCCGGCGAAGCCCGAGAGGCCGCCGGCGAACGCCCGGCCGAAGCCGAAACCAGCGGTCGCCTGCGAGGACTGGCCGGCCCGCTCGGCCGCCTCGGCCGTCGCGGTCGTCGCCCGGACGGTCGGGGCGAGCAGGAGCGCCACGCCTGCCGAGACCGCGAGGCCGACACCGCCGGCGATCATGCCCACCCCGAGATCCTTGGAGACGTTGCGGCGCACCAACTCGCCGCCGAGGACCCCGAGCGCCGCGTAGGCGACCGGCATCAGCTGGGGCGGAACGAGCGGGCGGCCGCGGGAGACGAGTACCCTGCTCATCAGCAGGTCGCCGAGCGTGATCACGCCCGCCGAGCCGGCCCCGAGCATCAGGTAGTCGCCCAGGTTGTCCTTGAGGGCTCCGACTGCCCCCTCGACCATGTCGCCCAAGTCTTTCATTCGCGCGACCTCCAAGTTCGGGGCCGAGCATGGCCGTTGCCAACAGGCCGGTCATTGAAGTAGCGTTAACATCGACGGTGATCCTGTTTACGACCAAATGATGGCCATCCAACGCCACCTCGGGGCCGTACCGATGGCCTTTCGCCTCTGCGCGATGGGCGGATGCAAGAACAAGATCCGCGCCCGCGGCATCTGCCGGTCGCACTACATGGCGGCCTGGCGGAAAGGCAACCTAGCTATCGCGCCCAAGCGCGGGCCGGAGAAGATGGTCCTCTTGTCGATCTGGGTGCCCGACGCGATGGTCTCGCGCGTCCGCAAGATCGCGCGGCTGACCGGCCAGACCTACAGCGATATCGTCCGGGACGCTCTACGGCCGCTCGGGCCGTGAATCACCGGCGCCGCCTTGGGCGGCCGCCATCGGCCGGCCCGCCGTCCGGCTCGACCGCCGGCTCGTAATCCTCGGCCCGCGAGTAGCCGACCGGGTGCTCGCCCTCGAGGTTGAGGAGCACGCGCTGGACCTTCAGGTGCACCTGGTGTCCTTCGTCCTTGACGTCCGCGACCTCCGTCCGGACCTTCGCGACCTCATCGCGCACCACCGCTATTTTCTTGTCCTCGCCCTCGACCGCTCGGTTGAGATCCTCTTTCACTTCGCGCCGCAGTGACTCGACCATCTGCGTGGCCGCCTTGTGCGGGTGCTCGGCGTGCCGGTCGTAGGCCCAGGCGAGCACGGCCGTCGAGGCCGTGAGAGCGCCGCCCGTCAAGGTGAGGACGAGCACGATCGGCGCCGGCCGCTGGAGGAGCTCCAACATCGCGTTCAGCTGGCGACGATGCTGACGCGAGGACCGAAGAGCGGACGGGCATGCCCGACGCCGCTGAGCGTGCTCGACGACATCTCGGCCGCCAGTGATGGCGGCACGACGGTCGGGCTCGCCACCTCTGACTCGATCTCGCGGGCCAGCCGGTCGGCCCCGCGACCGAACAGCGACTTCACCTTGTCCGTCCCCCGCCGCAGCGCTGTCTCCAGCGTGTCGCCGCGGAGGAAGACCCGGTAGCCCAGATAGCCACCGCTGACGTAGACGAGCAGGCGGATCATCGGCTTCTCCCTTTCTTCTTGTACCCGCGCGGACAGCGCCCGCGCGGGTCCTTCCTGGCAAGAATCGCCTGGGCCTGCATGCCCACCCGGCACCGACCGTTCTTCCACTGGCCGCGCGGGCAGGCGACGCGGATGAGCCGGCGACCGCGTTTGATCGTCCGGAACGACCGGCGGTCGAACTGCCGCTTCGACACCAGCCGCTTGTGACAGAAGTCGCCCATCAGTCGCTCACCCACTTCTTACGCACACACTTCTTCCAGAACTCCTGGCGGGCCTGGGCGAGCGGGAACTCGGCTGCCTGTCGTTCCTTCGTGTGCTCGCGCGTCGAGTTTTGGAGTTCGGCCTGCGCCCTCCCCGACCAAAACGTGGCCGCCAGCATCGTCGAGAACGACTTGGCGCACAGACCGTCTCGCGCGAGGTCCCGCGCCTCCGTGGCGGTCTCGCGCGTCGCCTTGAGCGCACCCGTCGCACGCTCATCGTGCTCCGGAGCGGTCCCTCCAAGGAAGCGGTGCCGTCGCCGGGGTCGTCTTGAAGAGCGTCTGGCCATCAGGCGGCCTCCAGTGCTGAGTCGCCGGGCGCGCGTAGGCAGCCCAGGAAGTGGACGAACGCCGAGTTCGTGAGCGCGCCCAGCCGACAACCACGGATGTGGTGGACGGCCTGGTCTCCCGTCAGACCGTAGAGGCGGCGGAGGACGAGGGCGGAGACGAGGCCGCTCCGGTTTCGCCCCTGCGCGCAGGTGATGAGCACGCGGCCACCCCGCCGGACCTCCTGGGCGGCCAGCATGGCCGCCGAGCGCGCCAGTTCTACCTCTGGAGCCGTCGGTACCGCGTCGTCCATGGCCGCCCGGACGACCCGAAGGCCAGGGAAATGGCAGGCCGGCCACTGGTACTCGCGGGCGCAGAGGACGACCATGGTGAACCCGAGATCGGCCAACCGACGTCCGGCCGGCGGGGCAGCCCCGATGTAGAGGCGCGGGGCGATCTTGTTGAATCCACCGAACATCAGGTCCGCCTTTCCTCGCTCCCGAACTCGCGCTCGAACCACTCGACCGCCCGGTCGGCCGCCAACTCCAGTTCGAGCAATTCGGAGATGGCCGGCCGACCCGAAGTCGCCTCGCCGGCCAGCCGCACATACCGGCTGTTCGAGCGGATGGCCTGCAGTTGGGCGTGGATGAGCAGGAAGGGGCGACCGCCTCTGAGAATCTGCATGTCGAGCGGGCTGGGCGGCGCGAGCGCGTTCTGCATCAGCCGCGAGAACCATGACTCCTGGGCCCCGAACTCCCGCTCCAGCCAGCCGAGGGCGACCACGGCCGCCCGCTCAAGTTCGCGCAGGGCCGCCACGGGCGCGTGCGCGGTCAATGACTCGCCCGCAAGCCGCGTGTACCGGCTGTTCGAGCAGATGCCATGCAGCTGGGAGTGGATGAGCCGGAGCGAGTGGCGGTCTGGACGCATAGTTCACACCCTGGGGACGACGAAACCCTGGATGGCCACCGACGAGACCGCGTAGAGCCGGACGTTGCCGGAAATCGGCCCCAACTCGTTCCGCTGGCCGGCCGTCAGCCTCGGTCCGCTGTTGTTCGTGTTCGCGCCGCCGATGCCGATCCTGACGGTCGGTACCGGCCCGCCGACCGCCGTGTCGAGCCAGACATCCACATGGCGGACGCGCCGCTGGGGTTCGACGTCGAGGATGATCGACGGGTTGGTCCCGATGTTGACCGGCAGGATCTCGGTCGAAACGCTGCCGAACGGCCTGCCCACATCGTCGAGCTTGAGCAGCAGGGCGGCCAGGAGCGTCGCCCAGCCGTCGTTGTTCGCGTGCAGCGCGTAGGCCTTGTTCGCCACCTCGTGCGCGCGCGCCAGCAGTTCACCGATCGACTCGCTCATCTGACACCCTCTGCGGCGAAGGCTACCACCATCAGGACCGGACCGGGAAATCGCGGGGCGCACGCACCCACGACGACTCGGGGACCTCCCAGCCGGCCGGCCGGTCCACGATCGCATCGACGGTCATCCACCGGTCGGTCGGCAGTTTCACCTGGATGGCGATGTGGTTCCAGGTCGGCCAGCCGCGTGTGTGGTAGACGCGCTGGCGCACCTCGTAGCCGACCGACCGCAAGAGCGCGCCCAGCAGCGCCGTGTAATCGTCGCAGTCGCCGGTCTTCATCTCCAGCGTCTTCTGCGGCGTCTGGAAGGCGTCGAAGTCCACCGGGTCGAGCGTGTAGCGGACGCGCGAACGCACTTCGGCGAAGAGCGCCTGGACCTCTCCCAGCGAGTCCCGCTCGGGCACGCACCACTGGCCTCCGCACTTACGGGCGAGCACGCTCCTGGCGAGCTGGTAGACGCGCGGATCGTGCGTGCCCTTCAACATCTGTTCGCGGATGTAGCCGACCCGCTCGTCGATGGTCCGCGCATGCCGGGTCTGGAACGACAGCTTCGAGGCCGGCAACTGCGGCCGGTCTGGACGGCCGAGCATCGGCCGATCGGCCCCCGAGGCCGCCTGGCGCATGAGGTCGAGGCCGACGAGCGCGAAGCCGAGGCGGGCCATCGGCGGGGTCGTGCGCGAGAGCGCCCGAGAACCGAAGGCGAGGCCGAGCAGCCCGACCGTCATCTGGTCGAAGGTAGGCATATGTTCTTCCTTCCTTCATCATAGCCGCCCAGGCCCTGGGGGTTGTCGTGCTCCCGCATGGACCAGAAGATCATCGGGCTACCGCCCGGCACGATCACCAGATGGTCGAACACCTTGAGAGTGAGCGGCTTGGCCTCGCGGATGATCCTCTCGGTCAGCCGGAAGTCGGCGGCGCTCGGCTGCACGTCGCCGCCAGGGTGGTTGTGGGCGACGAACAGGCCGGTCGCGCCCACCAGCAGCGCGCCCACCAGCGTCTTCCGCACATCGACGATTACGCCCGTCTGGCCCCCACGCGCTATCTGGGTGGCCGCGAGCACCTTGCGTCGGCTGTTCATGTAGAGGGCGACGAAGATCTCGTGGCCGACCGGGCCGCCGCAAAACCAGCGGTCGATGACGAACTGGGCGGCCGCCTCCGGGGAGTTCATCACCGGTCCGCCGACATCCCGCAGACATCGCGCGCGCGCGATCTCGAGCCGGACGAGCGGCGCCTGGCCGCGCCCACATTTCTGGACCGCCAGCCTGTCGGGCCTCACCGCCATCGCGGACCTCGCTGTCCTCGTCTGTACCCGCCGCCCCTGGCCAGCCGTCCGTTATCGGCGAACGAATAATAGCCGCCGGGGCCGGGGCGGCCGGTGACGATCAGGTGGTCGATGAAGGCGATGCCCAGAACTTCAGCCCCGTCCTCGATCGTGCGCGTCAGCATCGCGTCATCCTGGCTTGGACCGGGGTCACCGCTCGGATGGTTGTGCGAGATGATGAGGCCGGAACCGCCGGCGATCAGCAGACCGGCGAAGAGCACGCGCGGATCCACCACGACCTGATCCAGCATACCCCGCCCCATCTCGTGGGCAGACAGCAGGCGGTTGTGGTCATCCAGGTGGAGGGCGATGAACACTTCGTGCGGCCGGCATCCCCAGTTACGGGCGCCCAGCTGCGCAACCTTGAGCGAGCTGTCGAGCACCGTCGGTCCGGCAAGGCAGCGCTCGCGCGCGAGCCCGAGGTGGCTGCCCGCGAGGTCGCCCGGACAGATCGGTGCCGGTGATGCGGGGTCGGCCATCGCCTTACCTCTTCGACCAGCCATAGACGATCAGACCGAGGTCGATGGCCGCGATGGCGGCCGAGACGACCTTCAGGCCGAGCGACACCCGCCCGTCGAGCCCGGCCGTCTGCGATGTCTGCCAGACGAACGGGGCGGCCACGCCCAGCCAGAAGACGTCGGCCGCCAGATGGAAGTCGCGGCGCGCGGGCGTGATGCACCCACGGGTCGGCCAAGTAGCAAACAGCAGGCCGTCGCCGACCGCCCCGATGACCGCCAGCGCCCCCAGGCCCGCCCGCTGACCGGCCGTCAACGATGTCTGACTGGCGGCCACCCAGCCGAGAAACGGGGCGGCCACGACGACCGAGGCGGCCTCGGTCACCTGCTGGAAGCGCCGCTGGGCGACCGGAATCTGGATGCAGGCATTCGGCACCAGCCGACTGTACTACCAGGACCGGCGGAGCACGACATGTAGTCTGGGCCGACGAGGCTTCACAGTAGGTCCGGCCGCTCGCCACCACTCGCGACGTGTAGCGCCCACGACAACTCGCGCAGAGCGGCGCGGACCGTGCGGACCCCGGCACGGGCCTCGACGGCAGTGTCCACCCGCTCGGCCGCGAGCCGCACCGCCGGGTCGTCGAGTCGGAGGGCCTGTACCGTCAGCATGGTGACACTTTGGCGGTCCAACCTAGACCCCGGGTAGGACACCGAGTCAACCCAGCACGTCACGGCCATGTCCTCGACCCAAACCGGGATATCTCGTCGAGACGATGGTGCGTCATTTCGAGCGCGTGTTCGAGCGCGTGGTAGACCGTTCTTGAACCAGGGAGGATCCAAAAATCTCACGTCCCCCACACGTCGGCACTCATGGTTCCGTCGCTTCGCCATGTTCACACCTCTGACAGGGAGATCCATCACCGAGATGGCTTGGATGCTCCCCAGAACTCCGCGAAGCTGAAGGACCGAAGGAACGCGACCTCTTCCGCCTCGGAAGAGAACGTCGGCCTGGGCCTGTCCGCCGGCCACTCAGGCAGCAGGGGTGGTCCGATCGCGCGTGCTCGCCTCGCCGCTTCTCGACGCGCGTCCGATCGGGCGACCGCTCCCGCTTCGTCGGCATTTTTTAGCTGGCCGCCGAAGGGACTGGCAGCGGCTCGGCGGGCTGGGACTCTGGGGCGGGCGGCGTCGGGGTGGTGATGACCGCTGGCGCGGTCGGGGCCGACCGGTCGCCGCGGGCGGTCGCCACCAGTTCCTTCACCACGCGCTCGATGAACAGGTCGTTGATGAGGTCCGGGCGCAGGCCGGTCAGGACCTGGCGGACGAGTTCGCGGACGGGCGGAAGGTCGTTGCGGATCAACGCCTGGAGGTACGGCTGAAGCTTGGGCGCCCACGCCGGGTCCGCATGGTAGGCCTGCAGGATGTAGAGCACATGCGCGATCTGGGCGTTCTCCGACTTCTCGACCTTCAGCGCCTCCTCGTGCTTCTTCGCCGCCTCGGGCACGGACGGCTGTGGGAGGGCCGGAGCGGCGGGCGCGCCAGATGCCGCACGCCAGCGGCCGGCCGCCTCGCCCAGCAGACCGCCGAGCGCCCGCTGGAGTTCGGGGGTGAAGATGCCGGCGAGGGCGCCCCCGAGACCGCCGATGCCGGTGATCATCGGTGCGATCGATCGGATGGCCGTGACCGTCTCCGTGAAGCTGTCCAGGCCGGACTTGGCCGGTCCCGCCGCGATCTTCTCGATGGCCAGGCGGAGCGATCCCAGCTCGGCGCGCAACAGATCGGTGGTCGGGTCCTTGAACAGATCCTTCATCGCCGCCATGTCGCGCACGATCTCCAGGGTGGTCGGGGGCGGTGGCGGCGGCTTCGGCTCCGGCCGGTCGGTCACCTTGTCGATCAGGCGACTGACCAGCGGCACCATGTCGTTGGGCGGCGGGGCCAACTGGATGTCCGGCAGCATCGGCGGACTCGCCGGTCGCGCTTGCGCCCGCACGTAGTCGAGCATCTTGAGCATGCCGTCGATGCCTCCGCCTCCGTGGCCCCCCACCGTACCCTGCTGCAGCCGCTCCAGCATCGTCAACGCCACGAGGTCGGACATCGACCCACCCTCGCTCATCCGCTTCTTCAACGACTCGACGATGACACTGAGCTTCGACGACTTCTCCTGGTCGTCCCCCTGCATGTCCTTGACGACCCCCAGGAGTTCGCGCAGCCGGCTGATCTCATCTGGCGGTGGTGCCCTGGGTGCCCCCTCGATCGTGATCGGGATGGCCGGCTGGAGGTCCTGATCGTCGGCGTCCACCCGGTGGACCTCGTAGTTCGTCAGTCCGCTCGGGTCGCCCGCATCCGGGTCGATCTCTTGCTTCAAAAACTTCGCGATCGGTCCGGTACCCAGGTCATCCACCGTGTAGTCGTCAATGTAGGTGCGGCGACCGGCCACCCGCTTGTAGACCCGAACCTTCACCTGCGAGGGCAGGCGGGTGCGAAGTGGGTCTCGGACAGGCCGGTCGGCCGGCAGGTCGGCGGGCACGCGGCCGCCCTTGACGTTCACGTTGACGACCGGCCGGCCCTTCGCGTCCGCGCCGGCCTCGACGGTCGCCCCGCCGGTCGCCCGGTAGATGGGCAGACCGTGGACGAGATAGCGGGCGGCGTTCCGGGCCGCCCCCTGGGCGAACGAGGGCGGACCCTCGGTCTCCAGCCAGTGCTCTTTCACCTGCTCGTCCGCGAAGTCGCCCGGCAGGATGCCCTTGCGGATCGCCCAGTCGGCCACGAGGTTGGCGCC
>ERZ1292625.1236-Hain-H41-01um-R1-1236-length-31932-cov-38_pt1 | contig 31932 bp, 31 predicted proteins | sample MGYA00564400_ERZ1292625 | MGnify/ENA primary metagenome ERZ1292625 (study PRJEB36523, sample SAMEA6512639) | groundwater metagenome | collected 2019-01-08 | study: AquaDiva: Metagenomics assemblies of 32 groundwater samples
CTATTCTGTTTACACAGCTGTACAGGCTCAGAGAGATACATCTCAAGAAACATATAACACAGTCCTTTCAATCAAAGCACAAACCACCTCTGCCCAGAGTCTCCAAGAGGTAAATGCGGCGGCAACAGCATTCAAGAAAATAAGCGATCCAAGCAATCCCGATAGGCTCGATGAAAGAAATGTCCAGAAATCACTTGATGACTATAACAACCTCCTTACAAGCACCGCACCATTGAGAACTGAGGCAACAACATTCATGCAGCAGTGTCAGGCATTCCCACCGCCAAAGAAAAATACGTCGAACAATAATAATTAGTTCATGAAAAAAACTCTTATAAAACTACTTCCGATTCTTTTGATCCTCATAGTTGTAGGAGTTTCTTTCGTGCCAGACGTGGCTTCCGCAGATAACCTGCTTACGGGAGCAACGGTGTCGTTTGTAAACAATATGTTGGCTGGAATTGCCAATATATTGCTCGGACTAACATCAACACTAGTTATTGTTAGTGGTATTTTTCTCAGCCTTTCGATTAACATCACAACTCATATTGGAGACTTCTTCAACGGCATACCGGCACTTAAAGATGTTTGGGTGGTCGTGAGAAATATCTCTAGCATGTTCATCATCTTCATGCTTTTGTACACCTCAATAACAACCATTCTCGGTGCAGGGACGAATAATCTGAAAAAGCTTGTAGGAAACATTATTATGGTTGGCCTTCTGATCAATTTCAGCCTTTTCTTTGTAAAAATATTGATTGATACATCAAACCTCGTATCGCTTCAGTTCTATAGGGCAATTGCGCCGAATACTTCCGAGAATTTCAACACCGGAAAGGTCTTTACGGACGGTGGTCTGTCAGATGTTTTTATGACGAGCCTAAAGATACCGCAAATCTACCAAAACAAAGGCGTTCTCACATCTGTTGATGTTAGCGCAAGCATATTCTTTGCAACTGTAGGTGGAATGATTATGATGATCACGGCCTCCATAAGCTTCTTCGCTGCGGCCATCATGTTCACAGTCAGGACCGGAATACTACTCTTCATCATGGCGCTTTCTCCTCTTTATTTCGCAGCCATGATATTTCCCCATAAGGATATAAAAGGCAAAGCTACTGATCTGAAGGACTTGTTTGTGGGGCAACTTATTTTCATGCCAGCATATCTTTTCCTTATGTATATTTCGCTTAGGCTTATCAGCAGTCCTGGATTCTCTGCCATCTTCAATCAAAATGCGACAGGTATTGCTCCAGCAGGCGAGGGGGCTTTCGGACCGACTTTCGTAGGTATCATTATTCAATACATCATTGCGCTCTTCTTCATCAATGCACCTCTAGTAATTGCATTAAAATTAGGTGGTATGGGGGCAGGCTGGGCTCCTGACGCAAATGCTATCGCGGGCGCATTCGGAAGAAATACTATCGGCGCAGGAGCGAACCGGTTTAGTGATAGCAGATTCATGCGATCATTCGCAGCAAAAAATCCTTACGCTGGTAACTTAGCCATGAATAGTCTGTCTAAAGTAAGCGGTGCTTCGTTTGGAGGAAAGAAGGGTGGTTACGACGCAGCAATGAAAGCAGAACAGAAAGCGCTTGAAGCAATGAACAAGAAGGTTGGAAACGTAAATCGATATGATTACGCATCAAAAGAAGCTTATGAAGCAGCAAAGAAAGAGGCGGAGAAATTCCAAGAGACACATCGCGGTGCTGTTACTGAACGTTCAATCATGAATCTTATGGTGAGAAATAGAGCAGGACAGGCTGCGTCTGGAAGTCTCAATAAGAAAGTGAAGCAAGAAGCAGCTAAAAAGAACAAGAAGGCAAACGAAGCGCGATTGACAAAAAACAATGAACGACTTGCCGAAATTGAAGCAGAACTCAAAAAGACACATACTGGTGTAGGATTTGGAATGACTGAAATACCAGAATCAGAAAAAGAGGCATTGAGAAATGAAAAGGAGGTCATCGAAGCGGCAAATGCTGCTATAAAAGACGAACTTAATGATGCAGACAAGGGCAGCTATGATGATTTCATTTCAGACATCACAAAAGCAAATGCAGGAAGTGGGGGAGGAGAAAGTAAAGAAGAAAAACCTAAATAAAAAAGAAAATGAAGTACACAGTAGAAGAAATAAATGAAAAATTCAAAAGCCTACCTGAGGAATTACAGGAAGCTATTACCTCTGCCAATACCATCACAAAGCTTGATGGTATCTCAAAGAAATATTCTCTCATGCTAGATCAGGCCTCAGAACTTGGTGATGAAGTTGGACTTTTCATGGTCGGACTTGTAAAACAGAAGGACTTTGTGAAAAATATTGCCGAAAGAATGGGTGTGAGGTTAAGTGTCGCAGAAAGTATATCAAGAGACATAAATGCTGAAGTATTTGACCCAATAAGAGATTCTTTGCAAAAAATGCAGGAAGGTGAGGGTATGGATGATCCAGTATATCAATCAAGACCTCTCCCACCGACCAATTTACCAGCCCCAACACCCTCAATGCCAGCCCCAAGCTTCGTCGGCCTTGAAAAGGCTGGCCAATTTACCATTGAAAAGCCAACCCAAGCATCAAACTCTCCTCAATATAAGGAGGAGAATATCAATAAAGAGGCTCTTTTGAAGAGCATTGAGGATAAGCCGGCTCCAGCGACACCAGCAGTAGCCCCTATGATCGACCATCTTTTAACTGCTCATGTAAACAGTTCTGAGAAAATCGAGGTAAAGGAAGTTCCAGTTGCGCCTGTTGTTGAGCAAAAAAAGCCCTATTCAGTAGACCCTTATAGGGAACAGTTCTAAGTACGTGATATAATAAATCGATGCGTTATCAAGTTCCACAATTCATTGAAGTTGAGGACAAGATTTTTGGGCCACTAACACTCAAGCAGTTCATTTATCTCGCAGGAGGAGCAGGATTGTCCTTTGTTTTATACCAACTTTTACCTTCAATATTCTATTCATTCCTTCCAATATTGGTGGTTATGGCATTCTCTGGGACGCTGGCTTTCTACAAAATCAACAACAAACCCTTCATCAATGTCGTAGAAGCTGCATTTAAATACTACACTTCTGCAAAACTCTTCATTTGGAAGAAGGTTCCGAACAAGAAAGTGGATAATCCTGTTCAGGAAGCGAAGGAGTATGCGGGGATCATGGTTCCAAAGATTTCAGACAGTAGGCTTAAAGATCTTACATGGAGCCTTGATATCAAGGAAAGCATGTATAGCAATAAAAACCAAAAATAATCATGGCTCAATCAGCAGTAGCATCGAAAACAACACAGGAGTTCGTACCGATACAGGAAATTCGGGACGGAATCGTCATACTCAAAGATGGATCAATGCGTTCCCTTATTCTGGCATCTTCTCTCAACTTTGCACTCAAGTCAGCAGACGAGCAGAATGCCATCATTTCTCAATTTCAGAACTTCCTCAACTCTCTTGATTTCTCAATCCAAATATTCGTTCAGTCAAAGCGCCTTGATATACGGCCATATATTGCTCTTCTTGAAGAAAGATACAAGGAGCAAGTAACTGAGCTCATGAAAATCCAGACGCGTGAATACATCGAATTTATCAAAACATTCGTTGATAACAGCAATATCATGACGAAAGGTTTCTTTATCGTCATTCCTTACATGCCACCAACACTAACAGCTAGCAAGAATCCTTTATCATCATTCATGAAAAAAGGGCCTGGTGACAAAATTCTTGAGAATCAGAAATTTGAAGAATACAGGAGTCAGCTCGAGCAAAGGGTAGGGGTGGTCGAGCAAGGATTGGTGCGTTGCGGAATACGCGTAGCTGAGCTTGGAACCGAAGAGGTGGTAGAATTGTATTACAAGATATTCAACCCAGGAGAGACAGAAAAACCTATTCAAATAAATTAATATGGGATTCTTTTCAAAATTAACAGGAAAAAAACAAGAAGCTGCGCCTATCGTCTCATTGATGCCTCAAGAGATCTACGAGGCGGGCGTTCTTGAGTTGAAAGACGTTATTGCGCCCTCTGCGCTCAAGATTAGTCCAAAAGAAATCAACCTTGGAGAGAAGGTTGCTCGTACTTTCTTTGTTATTTCATATCCTCGATTCCTTGCAGAAAGCTGGTTCGCACCGATCATTAACCTCGACAAGATCTTCAATATCTCTATTTTCATACACCCAGTTGATACTGCAAAAATCCTAAGGCACTTCCAAAAGAAAGTGGCTGAAGTACAAAGCCAGATTTCACAAAGGGAAGACAAGGGCCTTGTGCGAGACCCGATGCTTGATACTGCATACCAAGACCTTGAAGCACTTCGAGATAACCTTATGCAGGCGCAGGAGAAAATCTTCGATGTGGGTGTTTATATAACGATTTTCGGTGACAACAGTGCCGATCTCGACAAGATTGAATCTGAAGTTAAATCTATACTTGAGTCAAAACTTGTGTATCTCAAGCCGGCCCTATTCCAGCAGGAAAGTGGGTACAAGAGCGTGCTTCCAATTGGAGATGACCAGCTTGCAGTGCATTCAAAGCTTAACTCTTCGCCTCTTTCAAGCCTTTTTCCATTCGTTTCATTTGACCTTACATCTGACAAGGGAATCCTTTATGGAATCAACCGACACAACTCTTCACTTGTGCTTTTTGACCGATTCCTTCTTGAAAACTACAACTCAGTAACATTCGCAAAAGCCGGATCTGGAAAATCATACTGTACAAAACTCGAAATTCTCCGAACGCTCATGTTCGATACAGAGGTCATCGTCATCGACCCTGAAAAGGAATACGAATACATGGCAGAGGCCACAGGAGGGAAGTATTTCAATATCTCATTGAACTCTGAACACCATATCAATCCATTCGATCTTCCTGTTCCTCGAGAAGACGAGAGTGCAGCTGACGTGCTCCGCTCAAATATCATCAACCTCGTAGGTCTTTTCAGAATCATGCTTGGAGGACTCACACAGGAAGAGGATGCGATCATCGACCGAGCGATTACAGAAACATATGCTCTCAAGGATATTTCACCCGAATCAGACTTTAGAAATGTTGAACCACCACTTCTTTCAGACTTCGAACTCGTGCTTGCAGGTATGGAAGGGGCAGAATCTCTGGTAGAAAGACTCACGAAATACACGAAGGGAACATGGTCAGGATTCATCAACAGACCTTCAAACGTCGATATCAACAAGAAGTTCGTCGTGTTTTCTCTCCGAGATATGGAAGATGAACTCAAGCCTGTTGCCATGTACATCGTTACACACTATATATGGAATGCTATTCGAAAGCAGCTCAAGAAGCGATTGCTTGTGATCGATGAGGCGTGGTGGATGATGAAATCAGAAGATACGGCTTCATTCTTACTTGGTTTGGCAAAGCGAGGACGAAAATATTATCTTGGACTTGCAACGATTACACAGGACGTCGATGACTTCCTCAAATCTCCTTACGGGCTTCCGATTATTACAAACTCTTCTATCCAGATTCTTTTGAAGCAATCTCCATCCTCTATTGATAACATCCAAAGGACTTTCAATCTTACCGATGAAGAGAAGTATCTTCTCCTAGAATCAGATGTTGGGGAAGGAATATTCTTCGTAGGACTTAAGCACGTTGCTCTGAAGGTTGTAGCTTCATACACAGAAGACCAGATCATTACTACAAATCCTGCGCAGGTTATGGCTATCAAGCAAGCAAAGCAAGATCTCGAACTCAGTCAAGGGGGTGGCGCCGCTCCGGCGAAATAACATATGGCAGAAAAACCAAAGACAAAGTACAGAGTAAGCATAACCATGTCTATTGCAATTATGATTGCCGCGACTGTTGGTGATCTTATTAGTCTTATTCCGCTAGCTGGCGATATTGTTAGCCCGATATTCTGGGGAATTCTAGGGCTGTATTTTTATACTAAAGGAATGGGCTTCTTCAATGGGCGCAGACTCGCTGTCGCAGCAATATCTTTCGTGGCTGAAATGATTCCCGCCCTCCAAGAACTTCCTTTCCTCCTTGCTGGAGTAATAGCTGTGCTTTTCATGATCCGTGTTGAAGATAAAACAGGACTGTCTCTTATAAAGCCGATGACGAAAGGGGTTACACCCGCACGACTTGAAAGGAACCCTCTCAATGGGAAACCTGGAGTACGGCCGCCTAACGGAGCAAGAACATCGCAATAAATACAACAAGGAAAGCGATATAGGCAACAAAGAAATGTCTTTCGTCGTAGACCTTTGCAAAAAAGATTTTCCACACACAAGCTGAAGCAACAATCGCTGGTACCAACATAGACATACCTTTGAAATAATGAGCAGTCGCAATAAAACCTATTGTTATTATTGTTGCAATAACAGCTTTTGATTTACCTAGCCCAATAAGAACAGGAAGTGTCTTTATTCCTTTTGCTTTATCACCCTCATAATCTTTTATATCACGCACCATTGATCCAAAACCAAACAGAACAACAAGAGCCAGAACGAGCATTGGAGGAAAAACCGTTAGTGTTTTGCTTGCACTTGAAAGGAAGAACCCTGCTAAAAGGGCAGTGCTGCATGCAAATCCTATAATTACAGCGCCAGATATATAGTGCCTCTTGAGTCTCAGTGGCTCTGCAGAATATATATAGTATGCAAACGAGAATGCAATAACGAAAAAGAGTCCGTACATGCTTGATGCATATGCTGCAATAAGTGAAATGATGAAAAATACTATTGAAATCGAATAAAACTCAGCACTTGAGAAATGGCCGAGAGGGAGTGGTCTGCTGTTGTTAGAAATGTCGTCGATCTCCTTATCGTAAATATCATTGATGCAGACGGCAACAAGCCAAGCAAAGATAAAGCTGACAACAACCATAACCATCGAGAGGACATTAATCCAAGAATTGAAAAAGGTTGGGCCTCCACCGAACATAACACCGACGACGACAAGCAGCGAGTAGTGCAAAATTCTTTCTGGTCGTGAGTTATTGAAAAGCACTTTGAATTTATCCTTATATCCAACCAAACAAATAAGACTACCGAGGAGTAGGGCGATGATGAGATTGACCTGGGTCATGAGTGAGTTGAAGCTCACATCCATCGCGCGCTGATACTCGGACTGGCCAGGGTACGAAGAGTTATTCATTATCCTCGATTCAAGGATACTTGTGGCCATGAAATTCGGAATTGTTTGATTCTGGAACAGCCCAAGGACAGAAGGTAAGCTGACGAGAATAAAGATTCCAATGTAGAGTAAAAGGGCTGCAGAAAAGGATTTGAGAATATTTTTGGTATACGAATAAATTACAGCGAATGTTCCAATCAAAACAAGGGCAATCTCTATCCTTATTCCGTAAGTTATTCCATTAGCTCCCGTGCTCCAGAAGAGAGTCATGAAAGCGCCAGCAAGCTCTTTGAAGGGGAGAAAGAGGTAGTGCATCGTGTACCCATTACCCCCACTTATTATGAGATCAAGTGTCGGGGGTAACCAAATGATCATGAAACCAAAAAGTGTTATCGCGGAACTTTCCTTGAGTGTTTTCTTTGAGAAAAACATCAACACAAGCGTGCTCAACAGTAGTACAGCAATAAAGAAAGCTGTGTAATGAACTATTGTGGAGGCATCAATGAGAACAAATCGTCCCGTCTCATTTGAAGAATAGTGCTCAAGAAAAATCCTAATAAGGATAATTCCAACAGCGCTGAGTGTCCATGATTCAATCGTGAGGGGGAGGGAGCTTATCTTTCTGAGCAGTGTGCTGAGCATGTTTTTCTAGAAAACCTTTATCTACAGCCGTATGTTAGATTGAGATTCGCGCGAGTCTTTGGTCCAACATAGCCTGCCTGTGGGGTAATGTTGTATTTTCTCTGATAGTTAATTGCTGCAGCGAGTGTTGAATTGCCAAAGTAAGGATTTGGTTTCTTCTCTGAGTCAATAATTTGAAACCCTTCTGCTTGAAAAGCTGTTTGAAGATAAAATAAATCAGTACCACTAGAACCAAGGGTAAGATCTTTTGCAAAAGTGTAACAAGCATCAGAACGTCCAGCTGTAACGTCCTTTACAATATACGTTTCAGCACTCCATCCATCTGCGCCGATTGAATAATCTATGTTCCACCACGTATAACCATCCGCCGTATTTGGACCTCCTTTTATGATTCCTCGCGTTCCTTTAGGTTGTGTTGTAAGAAGTACACCCCCAAGAGATGGGTAATTCCTGACTCGAAGGTTGTCTGTTGTTTGGACGTGTTCGTTGATTGCAAATTTTCCTGTTTTTGCAGGCGTTGAATTATTGTTGTTATTGTTATTTGTATTGGTGTTGTTGTTTGACGAAGTATTATTTGAGTTGTTGTTCGAATTCGTATTTGTATTGGTGTTAGTGTTGGTATTCGTGTTCGTATTTGTGTTTGTATTCTGCTGTGTTGAATTTGTTGCGGTCACCACAAAAGCTACTGGATTACTCACAAGACCCTTTGAATTCTTCACCGACACTGAATAGTTTCCTCCAGCTGTCTGATAAGGTATATCAAATATGAGGGTGTAAACCCCGTCAGTCGTACTGCTTACTGATGTAGGTTGAACATATACAGGAAGTGTTGTTGCGGAAGTAATTGATACCTTTGAAGAATCTCCGAGATTCTTTCCGGTAATGGTTATCGTTGTTCCTGGTGCTGCAGAATAGCGACTTAATGAGCTTATAAAAAGAGCAGTTGATATAAATTCGCCTTTTGTCGTACTCGCAGTAGTTCCTGCTGATGACTTTTTCACTTTGTAATAACAAATCGATCCGCTTGGGCAATCTGGTGGCACCATACCGATTGGGATACAATCATAACCCTCCGGACAATTTGCGTTACCACTTATAACCTTATCAAATTGCTCACATTCATACTGTGGGGGGCAATAAAAACCACCTGCTTCTACCTCGCTTAGCTTTAGAGTAGGAAATATAAACAAAAAACCTATAATTATAAGAGGTATGCTAAGTATTAAATTTTTCATTATCATAGTGGTGATAATTATAGCATATAGGGACTAATTGCCAGGCAAAGTATGTTACAATTAATAACAATGAAATTGATGTTAAAAATATCAATAATTACTCTTTTGTGCGTATTTGCATCGTATACGTATGCCCAATTGCCCAATATCGTTGACGGTGTGACGATAGACTCAAGCATATCAAATCCAAAACCTGGAGAAAGTGTCGATATCTCAATTCAAGGCTATAGCTTCGATCTCAATTCAGCTTCAGTGGTCTGGCTTGTTGATGGAAAAACATACAGTCAAGGTATTGGATTAAAAAAAATCACAGTAACAATACCTAAAATTGGCTCAACCCTCACTGTTGACGCGATAATAAAATCTTCTGAAGGTAGGGAGGTTCGTAAATCACTCTCTCTAAAATCTGGGTCTGTGGATATCATCTGGGAGACAAAGGGCTACGTTCCACCATTTTTCAAAGGGAAGCTTCCTTTGGCTTACCAGAATACCGTTCATGTTGTTGCAATACCACACCTATCGAAAGATGGTTTGACAGAAATAGATCCCAAAACCCTTGTTTACCAGTGGAAAATGAATGGTAAATTCGTAGAAAATGGCCAAGGTTATGGAAAACAGTCGGTTGATATACAACTTGATATCATTCCAAAGCCAATTGAGCTAGAAGTTCAGGCTTACACAAGAGAGCAGACCCAAAGCACATCTGGCTCTATCAGCATTGAACCAACAAACCCTTCATTGCTTTTCTATGAGGACAATTCTCTTTATGGCCTTCTCTTCAACAAGAGCTTGTCAGGAAAGGTTTCGCTTAAAAATGAGGAGATGCGAGTGCGGGCAGTTCCTTATGGTTTTAATGTAAATCTTCAAAATGATTCCAATAACTACTCATGGATGGTAAACAACATAGATCAACCAAAGTTGCTAAAAAACCAGAGCATAACCATACGAACAAAAGGGGATACTGAAGGGAGCTCGAATATCAGTCTTGATATAAGAAATCAGAGCGATATTCTCCAGGGCGCTCGTGGTGAATTTACGGTATACTTTAGTAAAAAGCCGATTACTGAAGAAGAAAACGTTGATCCTATATTTTAAAATATGAAAAAAATATTTTTACTCATCCTAATAGCCGTCGCATTTGCACCGTTTGCCACCGAGGCCCAAGAATATACACTACTTGAGCCCCTTCCGTGTATTGAAGGGACGAGTACAGACGGCACTTGCGATAGGGCAACAAACACAACAAAAACCATTAATCTCAATGATTATATAGGGTACATCTTTAAATTTTCGATAGCTCTCGCAGCATTTCTTGCTGTTATCATGATTATTTGGGGGGGTGTTCAATATATGACAAGTGAGGTTCCTTTCCTGAAACTGGAGGGTAAGAACAAAATAGGAGATGCGATAGCGGGATTGCTTATGGTTTTGGCATCATACCTTATCCTCGCGACGATTGATCCAAGGTTGGTGGAGATAAACACAAGCATTGAGCCGATTGTTATTGACACGAGAGACTCGCAAGAGTTTAGGGGCAAACTAGCATCTGATTTGAGAGCTTTGTCAGCAGAAACCCAAGCGAAAACGAATGGTTTTGTTGCTACGAGAACCGCACTACAGTCAGAACTTGATAGGGTAAATTATGCAATTGAGAATGACCAGGAACTTGATGCTGACCAGCTAGAAAGCTTGAAAATTGAGAAGGCGCAACTCGAACAAAAAATAAGAGGGGTAAGTGTTGAAATAAGTAAAAGTGTTGCGACAACAATTGGCCAGAGTTCCTATTCGTGGGCGCTTTCAGCAATTGCTGATCCAAAAAATTATGACCAGAACAACTTGGTACAATATACCGCAAAACAGATTTCAAACCAGAAAGTTGATGGTGTTTATTTGACCGATTCGCCAAACATCATTCAAAGAAACTATAATACTAAAATGAATGAGGTGTTAAAAAACAGCGATAAGGATGAGGCCGAGAAAGCTGCGGAAATTCAAATGCTTGAAAAACAAAGGGATTTTTATATTAACCAAATTGCTGAAGATATCAACATAAACTCACAGATAAAACCGCTTATTGACGAAAGTTGGTATTCTTTTCTGAAATGGAGCCCTTCTCAAAAAAATCTTGCGATTAAAAATCTAAACGAAAATTTGGTGTCTTATCAGCAAAATATCGCCGACCCCAAAAAACCCAATGAGGCAGGGGTGCCTGATGCTGAGTATAAAAAAATCATGCAAGCGAAAATCGACCTAATAACGGAAACTTTAGGTGCAAACCAACAATAAAATGTCCGCAAAAATCATCAAAATCATAATAATAATGCTTGTACTCCTCGGCATCGGCGGGGGAGTATACTATTGGTATTACTTCATCCAGAACCCAACACTCAACGAGAGCGGCGAGATACTTGATCCATTCACATTCCTACCATTCAACAGAACACCTGCGGTCACAACACCCATAATCCAAATTCCAAACACGCCACTCGAGCAAGAGCCTTCTAACCAAACGAACGAACCCCTTAAGCTTCCTAAGCTTCGACAGCTCAGCAGCACGCCAGTTGCTGGAATGTCTGCAAGCACAACGGCGAGCTCTTCTCTTGTTCGCTTCATGGATCGAGGGACCGGCCATATATACGAAGCTGATGATGTCTCAAACGAAATCAAGAAGCTTTCAAATACAACACTACCAAAGATTTATGAGGGTTATTGGAATAAAAACCTGACCGCTCTTGTTTTAAGATATTTGAGAGATGAGTCCGATGTGGTTTCAAACTTTTATGCAGAACTAAGGCTGGCGGCCACAAGTACAACTAACACAGCGTATGAGGTTAAGGGTAAATACCTTTCTCCTGACATCAGCCAAGTAACGATTTCACCGCAGGGGGATAAGATATTTACTTGGAATATAGAGAATGGGCGGGGAATGGGTTATACCTCAACATTTGATGAGAAGAACAAAGTGCGTGTTGCTGACACACACCTAACACAAGTAGTTGCTGAGTGGCCGGAAGCAAATACAGTGACTCTAGCAACAAAGGCATCTGCATCTGCTGCTGGTTACTTCTATAGCTTGGACATTAGAAACGGGTCACTTAAAAAAATAGTTGGTGGTTTCCGCGGGCTCGCAGGAAAGCTCAATAAGGATGCTTCTCGCGCACTTTTTTCGTCTGGTGGGTTAAATACAATAAGAACATCATATATAAACACCAAAGATGATGTGGTGCAGGAGATTCTTTTCAAGACGCTGGCAGATAAATGTGTGTGGAGCACGCTTAGAAAAAATGAGGTTTATTGTGCTGTGCCAACAGAAATCGCAAAAGGGGTCTATCCGGACGATTGGTATAAAGGAACAATATCCTTCATAGATCAGATTTGGCACCTTGATACAACAACAGGGGAAGTTCATCTTCTCGCAAACCTCCTCGATCTTTCAAACAAACTCGTAGATGCTACAGAACTTGCCCTTGATCCAAAAGAAAACTTTCTTTATTTCATAAACAAAAGAAACCTCACACTCTGGTCTCTCGACTTGAACCAATAAAAAATTATAGGGGTTGATGCTTCTTGAGATGTCTTCGAACGACAAGCTCCTGTCCAAGAGTGAAAAGGCTGCTTACAGCCCAGTAAATAGCGACTACAGCTGAAATCTTGTAGGAAATAAAGAAGACAATGACTGGAAACACATACTTCATGTTCTTCATCATATTTGCTGCCATGTCCATTGAAGGGTTGTCTGATTTTACTGTTGGGCTTGATGCGGCAAGAGAAAAGTGGAGCTGGAAAAACTGCGCAACCGCTGCTAGGGCTGCAAAAAAGAAGCTTTTTTGGCTGATATCTATGAGGCCAAGGAAATGCATATTGATAGTTGGAATGTCTATGAAGCTATAAAGCAACGCACCATTTACTTCCGGCAACCCTGAACTGATGAAAATAGAGTAGAGGGCATAGATAATTGGGAGCTGAAGAAAAAGAAGGAAGAAGCTTGAGAAAGGGTTAACTCCTTTGGTCTTGTAAAGCTCCATGACCTTCAAGGCCTGCTGTTGTTTGTCTGTAACGGTCTTCTTGAGGTTATTAAGTTCAGGCTCGATCTCCTTCATCCTAACCTGAGTCACAATCGCCTTCTTTGAGAGAGGGAATAGTATAAGTCGTATGATTATTGTGAAAATAATAACTGCGAAGCCGGCGTCCATCCATGGAAACGTATCAAATAGAAAAATAAGTCCATTATAGAGGGGGTTGAAAACGATTGAGTGGTAGATGCTTGAAAACATATGTATAGGTATTCTACTTTAAAAACCCTGATTTAACAAAAATATCCTTAATTTCTACTGTTAAAGCCTCAAAAGAAAGCTTTTCGGATCCCGCCTTAACAATAATCATTCCACTTAAACCTGATTTTACCTGCGGTTCTATCTTCTTAACAGCCGAGTATACCTGTCTGCGTATCTTGTTCCTTTGTACAGCTGTCTTTGCGACCTTTTTAGGAACCGATACTGAAAAACGGCTTGTTTCCTGGGTAGAAATGCTTTTAATAACAAAAAGAGGAGAATGGGTCATTCGACCTTTCTCCATCACCAGATCAACCGATTTGGTTGTAAGTCTTTTTGTTTTTGGGAGCATGGGCTTAGACAGCGACCTTCTTTCGTCCCTTTGTTCGTCGTCGCTTCAAAACTCGTCGTCCAGAAGAAGACTTTGATCGGACTAGGAATCCGTGGGTCTTTGCTCTCTTTCTTTTCTTTGGTTTGTATGTAAATGACATAGTGAAAGCAGTATATATTATAATCCACAACTTATCAACATGTTTATAAACTTTCCACAAGTTTGCTAATTTTTAAACAAGTATATACTAGTGACATGAAAGATCACATTGAACTATGGGAAAAAGCTCTTGTTGATATTGAACTTGCTGTATCACAAGCTAATTTCTCAACATGGTTCAATGGAACTTATATTCTAAAAAATGAAGAGGGTGTAATTTATCTCGGCGTTCCCAACTCCTTCATTCAAGAATGGCTTTTTAAGAAATTTCACAATGTTATTTTGAGAACATTGAGACAACTCAACGAACAAGTGAGAGGGCTTGAGTATGTCATCGTTAAAGATGCCGAAAAAAAGAAAGAGGAGGAGAAAAAGAAGGCTCAAGCAAGCCCTACAATATCAATGCCTCTTCATGATTTCTATATAAACAAAGAGGACAATCTCAACCCTCGTTATGTATTTGATAGTTTTGTTGTCGGGCCATTTAATGAGCTTGCTCACGCGGCGTCCCGATCTGTAATAAAAAATCCTGGTGCAACATACAACCCCCTCTTTATTTATGGAAACACTGGTCACGGAAAAACTCATCTTATTCAAGCGATAGGAAACCATATAAAAAAAGATTTCCCAAATAAAAAAGTTTTCTACCTTACTTCAGAAAGATTTGGGACGGAATACTTTTCATCGCTCCAAACCAATACTACGCAGAAATTCAAGGATCGTTATCGCAAATATGATGTGATTATCATGGATGATATCCAATTCTTTGCTAACAAAGAGAAATTTCAGGAGGAGCTTTTCCATCTTTTTGAGACATTCTTCCAAACAAACAGACAGTTGGTGTTTTCTTCTGACAAGCATCCAAACTTCATACCTGGACTTGAAGATAGACTCAAGTCTCGATTCAACCAAGGCATGATTATTGATATTCCTGCACCTGATCATGAGTCTAGAATGGCTATTTTGAAAACAAAAAGCCTCGCAAATAATGTTGAGTTGAAGACTGAGGTACTCGATTTCCTTGCGGCAAGCGTAGAAAGCAATGTTCGAGAGCTTGAGGGAATAATAAATGCCATCGTATGCCAAACTCAGCTCAAAAACAGGCCTCTTTCTCTTCTTGAAATAAAGAATCTCATTAAAAACAACACCAAGCCGAAGAAAAATATTTCTGTTAAGGAGGTAATAAAGCTTGTTTCTGACTTTTACAACATAAATGAGGATAGTGTTTATGACAAAACAAGGAAGAAGGAAGTTGTTAAGCCTCGCCAAGTCATCATGTACATTCTCCGAGAGGATTTCAATGTTTCTTTCCCTTCAATAGGGGAAAAAATGGGTGGTCGAGACCATACGACGGTTATTCATTCATGTGAGAAAGTGAAGGAAGATTTGAAAAGCGATCCTATACTTGTGGAAGAAATCAGCCAAATACGAGCAATGATGTAGGATAACTTGTGGATAACTCGGTGGAAAACCGAAGGATAAACACTGCTTGGATTGGGTATAAGTAAGAAGTTGTGGGGGTTGTGGAAAAAGCTGTTAGAAGTTGTTGGCTAGAAAAGGTTGTTTATCAACAAGTTAGGTTTTGAAAGTAGGCCTTCAAATAATGGTATAATTGAGTTATCACCATATCCACAGGACTAATAGTAATAATAAGTATTTATATATAATAAAGAACGAATATGAATATAGAGTGTGTACAAGAAAAGTTGAAAGAAAGTATAGGGTACATGGAGAGGATCGCTAACAAGCATATGACCCTTCCTGTCCTTTCATGCTTGCTTTTTGATGCGTCTCAAAAAAATTCTCTTACTATCAAAGCAACAAACCTTGATCTTGGTATAGAAATAACGCTTCCGGTCAAAACAACAGAAACAGGCATTGTCGCAGTGCCTGCCGCTACCCTTAATTCCTTCCTAATCAACTCTATGAGCGACGATAGGGGGGTTATACTGGAAACTAATCAAGGTAACCTAAAAATTAGCACAGCGCGCAATTCTAGCCTCATCAAAACTCAGTCACACGAAGATTTTCCAAGTATTCCAAAAGTAACAAGCGAAAACACATTTTCAATGAATGCTGGAGATTTTGTTAAAGGGCTCAAATCAGTCTGGTACAGCTCCTCTGTTTCAAGCATCAAACCAGAACTTTCAAGCGTATACATTTACTGCGACGGGGAATTCGTTGTTTTTGTCGCAACAGACTCATTCAGGCTTGCTGAAAAGAAAGTCAAAATAAAAAAGAGCAAGGATTTTGGCCAGATACTTATTCCTTTTAAGAATATTCCAGACATTGTGAAGGTGCTGGAATCAATAAACGACGAAGTTGAAGTCACTCTCGATAAGAATCAGATATCTTTTACTTATAAGGGTCTTTACCTCGTATCAAGGGTTATCGACGGAACATTCCCTGACTACAAACAAATCATTCCAAAGACAAGTTCTACAGAGGTTATTGTTTTGAAGCACGATCTCGTTAATTCCCTCAAGCTCTCAAATATTTTCTCTGATAAATTCAACCAGATAAATATAAAAATTGACCCTTCTTCAAAGATTTGTGAAATAAGGACTAAGAATAGCGATATTGGAGAGAATCTCACAAAGCTCGACTCAGCAATAACGGGGGACACCATTGATATTAATTTCAACTACAAATACATCATCGATTGCTTCCAATCAATTGATTCTGATAGCGTAAGTTTGGTTTTTAATGGCCTCAACAAGCCAATGATAATAAGCCCCGTTTCCGATACTTCTTTCAGATATATAGTTATGCCCATGAATCGATAATCATTTTCTATGAAATCTGTAGGATTATTTTTCGATAAATTCAAAAATACCGCGCTCAAGGAAATAAAAAAGAGAGAATCAATTTGTCAGGCAATTTTTGAAGCCACAAACTGTAAGATAGAGGAAAGAGACATCACCATACGAGACTGCGTGGTAACCATAAAAGGGAACCAGGGCTTGAAGAGCGAGCTTTTCATGAAGAAGAAAATCATCCTTGATTCCATTTCAAAAAGAGTTTCAGAAAAGATAATCGATATTAAATAATCCCTAAGGGTCTATTTCAATATCAATCGAGGCCTCACCACGGTTATAAACACTATCATACGCAACAACCTTGATAACATTCTTGTTTTGAATTCCATCGATATCTTGAGGAATAAAGCTTAGGAATTTCGGATCCCTTTCGTTTGAAACGATATATTTCCCATTGATATAAAGTTCAGATTTCTTGAGGGGGTATTTGCCAGAAACCGTAATAGATAGATTTATTCTAGTTCCCATTTCAAAAGAATTGTCTTTGTTTTCGAGTTTTATAGAAACCTTTGGCATATTTTCTACAGTGTGAACATCATCTTCTTGTTTCGGAATATCATAATCAGTCGTTTCTCTGAATGTCGGATTTTCTTTCTGCCAGATATTAAACCACTTCCTCACGCCATATTCCCAGTACTCGAATTGCGAATCAGAACCAGGGTTTTTTGGAATTTCGCCGTTAGGGTCGCTTTTAGTAACCCAATTCAATATCGTGTGGACGCCATTGAAGACAACCTCCTGTTGAGTTTCTGGGGGAGTGAGGTCTGTCGCAAGTTTTCCAGAAACAGAGTCCTTTTTGTAAGAGATTCCACCTTTCCAAACCCCACGCAACACAGGCTTGAGATTATCAGGAGACTGCTCTGGTTTCTTAAAGCTTTCTTTTGGGAACAGGCTGTTTATTTCAGCCATGAACGCGCCCCAGACTGGAGTGATGATAACTCCCGCAACTTTCTTTTCCATCGGCGTATTGTCATTTTTACCAGCCCAGGCACCCACTACGATGTTGGGAGTGTATCCCTCGATCCACACATCGCGGAAATCGTTGGTTGTTCCGGTTTTTACTGCAACTTGCCGTCCTAGATTATCGACAACAGAACTAACGCTATCGAGCCTTACAGAAGGGTCTGAAAGGATGTCGTTTATTTGTCGCGCAGCTTGAACTGTTATGGCTTGTGTCTGATTGAAAGTTGCTTCTTCAAGCGTGTTTCCTTGGCTGTCTTCAATTTTAAGTATTGATCGATAAGGATTCCGTATGCCGTCGTTTCCAAAAACTCCATAAGCGCTTGTTAATTCAAGCAAAGAAACTTCTCCTCCTCCGAGTACAAGCGTGAGACCATATCGGTTCGGATCCTTAAGTGTCGTAATACCCATCGCTTCTGCTGTTTCAATTGAATCAGCAATACCAGCAAGATAAAGAGTTTTTACAGCAGGAATGTTTCGGGAGTGGGCAAGAGCCTTTCGCATTGTTTCTGGGCCCTCGAAAAGGTCGTCATAGTTGTCGGGAGAATAGCAGACTTTCTTTGGATCATCCGCAGGATTTCTAGGTTTGCCCTCAGGAGTACATTTTGTTGAGAACTCTGTTTTTACATCAAAAAGAGCGGTCTCTGGTGTGTAGCCCTTCATGAAAGCTGTTGCATAGACGAACGGTTTGAACGTAGATCCCGGCTGGCGGAACGCCGTAGTGATATTGAAGTTTCCTTCTATTTCCTTATCGAAATAATTTCTCGAACCAACCATCATAAGAATATCTCCCGTCTTTGGATCAAGAGCAACCATTGCTGTGTTGCTTGCGTTGAATTGTTCAGAGAGGGATGGAGCAAATTTGGTTACAATTTTTTCCGCTTTTTCCTGTACAGCATAATCAAGGGTGGTTATAACTTTGAGACCGCCTTCCTCTACAGCGTCTTCACCGTATTTTCGCACAAGATAATCTTTCACATAAAGTGCAAAGTGGGGCGCTCGAATGCCAGTCGTATTTTTTTGCAAAAATTCAACTTTTTCATTCATTGCTGCGTCATATTCTTCCTGTGTTATGAAGCCATTTGCTTTCATTTGCTGAAGTACGAGATTTTTTCGTGCATCAAGTCGTTCTTTGTTTGGGCCGTAAGGAGAATAGAAAGTAGGTGCTTGTGGAATGGCTGCAATGTAAGCCGCCTCAGTGAGAGTTACATCTTTCGCAGATTTTCCAAAAAATGTTTTACTCGCCTCTTCTACACCGTAAATACTCCCACCATAGGGATTTTCATTAAGATAAGTATTGAGAATTTGGTCCTTTGAGAGAACTTTTTCCAACTTAAGCGCCAATATCCACTCCTTAAGCTTTCGTGTAATAGTTTTATCCTTCGTAAGGACAGAATTCTTGATAACCTGCTGAGTAATCGTTGAACCTCCTTGGGTCAAACCTGCTCCTGGAGTTAGGTTTGCCAAAACAGCACGGATAATAGCTGTTGGCTTGATTCCTTTATGATCATAAAATTCCAGATCCTCGATCGCGATCGTCGCATTTTTTATATTTCTTGAAATATCCTCGAATGCTATAAGTGTTCTTTTTGCATCGCTATGCACATCATAGAGGAGTATTTCTCCTGTTCGATCGAATATTTTCGTTGATTCGGCGACTTTTCGCTCTTCGAAAACGCTCAAATCAGGAATTTTGAGTGTCGCGAACCAGATAATACCGATACTTACGCCGATAAAACAGAGAGAAATAAAGAGAAGAATAAGCGGCTTGATAACCCGCCATTTCCAGGATTTAAAGAAGCCTTTTGTGCGCGTCATTTCGAAATTTTATCACAAATATGGTACATTACATAGTATTAAACATATGTTTGGACTTACTAAATCAGAGGTAATAACAGATGAAAAAAAGATAGAACAAACACTCTCTCGGGGTGTTGAGGCAATTTTTCCTAATAAGGATTTTCTGAAGAGCAAATTAGTCAAAGGGGAACGGCTGACATTCTATCTTGGTGTTGATCCAACAGGAGCAACTCTCCATCTCGGGCACGCAATTCCTATGAAAAAACTTGGCGAGCTTCAAAAACTCGGCCACCAGATAATTTTCCTTATCGGAGATTTTACTGCAATGATCGGTGACCCTACAGATAAGGGTGCAGCACGAAAAAAACTGACACAAGATCAGGTTCTTGAGAACTGCGAAAAATACAAGGAGCAGGCTTCAAAATTCATTTCTTTTTCAGGTTCAAATAAGGCACTCCTAAAATACAACTCCAAGTGGCTTGAAGCTATGAATTTTGGCGATGTACTCGAGCTTGCTTCGCAGATGACGGTAGACCAGATGCTCAAGCGCGATATGTTTGCGAAAAGGATAGAAGAGAATAAGCCGATTTATATTCACGAATTCATGTACCCACTCATGCAAGGCTACGACTCTGTTGCTATGGATGTTGATGGGGAAGTTGGAGGAAACGATCAGACATTCAACATGCTCGCCGGCCGAGATCTGATGAAGTCCTTAAAAAATAAGGAAAAATTCGTTATTGCAACGAAACTTCTCACTGATTCTTCTGGAAAGAAGATGGGTAAGACAGAGGGGAATATGGTCAGCCTCGATCAGACGCCAGAAGATGTTTTTGGAAAGGTTATGAGCTGGACGGACAATCTTATTATTCCAGGATTTGAAATAGTTACCGACGTTTCGCTTGAAGAAATTGAGACGATAAAAGGTGCACTTGCTTCAGGTGCTAATCCAAAGGATTCAAAAGTTCGACTCGCAAAAGAAATCGTTACCATTATCCACAATGCTGATGCTGCAGAAAAAGCTCACCAGAATTTTGAAAAAGCTTTCTCAAAAGGGGAAGTACCAGAAGATGTTCAAGAAATAACAGCCGAACACGGATCTCATATAAAAGACGCACTCGTAAAAAGCGGAATCGTGAGCTCAAATACCGACTGGAGACGACTTGTAGAATCAAAGGCGGTGACATATGCTGGAACCGACGAACTTATAACTGATGCATATATGAAAGCAGAGAAGGATATGACGCTCCGAATAGGAAAAAAGAGATTTGTGAAATTGAATGTAAAATAAAAAAGCCCCGATCGGGGCTTTTTCTTACTCCTCCCACTTATCCTTGAAAGGGTCTACTTCGTCATCGTCGAGGCCGGAAGCGTCTTCTTCCTCGGCGTCCTCGTCGGCCACTACGCTTCCTGGGATCAATTCATCTCCATCAATGAGGATTTTTTCCTCATCATCAATCAAGACATCCTTCGGTTCTGCTTTCGCTTTTTCGATATCTAATTCTTCTACGACTTTTGGTGCTTTTGTTTTTGGCATTTTTTTGAAAAAAGTTACATATAATCTATTCGGATTTCATATTTGTAACAAAACTATTTAATTTTGGCAATACTTTATTTTTGGGGATAACCCTTTCCAGTATGAGCCTGGCAGGTGAGGGCAACTGCTATAGCATCATATTCATCATCAAGAGCTGATTTTTTAGGCATTTTTATGAGCAAAGGGATCATTTTTATGATTGCGGTCTTGTCGCTACCACCATGGCCAGTTACTGCCACCTTGATCTGGGGCGGGGTGTACTCGTGTATTGGGATATCCTTCAGACATGCTTCATATGAGATGACGCCGCGAGCTTCAGCCACTTTCATCGCCGTCTTTTGGTTTTTGGTTATAAAAAGGGATTCGAGAGCCATGACATCAGGCTGGTGTTCTTTAATTACTGAATTGATTTTTTGTCCGATTTGTCCGAGCCTCGTATGAAAATCATCTTTTGGAGAAGTAAGAAAACACTCTGAGTGAAGAAGTATTTTATCTTCAATTATTGCAATTCCGAGCCTATCATATCCAGGGTCTATGCCAAGTATTTTCATGGGTTGATTATAGCAAAAAACAAACTCCGGCCGCCAAGTTCGTGGGTTATATTGGCGGTACGGAGTTTTGTGTCATTCTTTTCTTTCCATGCGACAGACACTTTGCATGGATATATCCCTATTTCTAACCTGCCTCAAGACCGGGACAGTAAACATGAGGCGAAATACATGACTAACTCAATGTCTTTGAACCCCTCAAGAGAGGTGGGTAGTGAAGTCTTCGGCGTTCAAGCACGAAGGCGGTGACGACCCAACTGACCCAAAGTCCTCCAAGAAAAATTGCGGCACCGATGAATTCATTCAAGGAAGATCCGACGAGGAATAGGAATAAGAATGTGACTAGTGCACCGAAACCACAGACTAAGCCACTGAGGTAAATCATGCCGTTTCTACTAGCACGTTGCCATTCCGCTATGGTAGCAGGGACAAATATTTTCATAAAGATCCTTTCGTTTATAACTATAACAAACTACTCAGCATTGGTGAATACTTCCTGCACCTCATCATTTTCTTCGAGGGCTTCCACGAGAGCTTGGAGTTTTTCGATATCAGCATCCTCAAGTGGCATGGTCATGTTCGGCACGAGACCTTCTGGGCCTTTTGTGAATGCCCACGATGCGCTACCAGGAGAGGCGAGTTCGAATCCGTGCCTCACGAGAATAGCTTTCACTTCCTGCGCGGCTTTGTTGCGATTGTCGGTGAGCGCTTCGATGAGGATAGCTACTCCACCCGGACCGTATGATTCATAGGTGATATTTTCCATCGCCGCACTATTGTCTGTTGTAGCTTTCTTGATTGCTCGATCAATCGTGTCGTTCGGCATATTTTCCTTCTTTGCTTTTTCGATAGCTAAAGCGAGGCCAGGGGACTTGAGGTTTCCTCCCGCCTTCTTTGCTTCCACACTGATGAAGCGCACAAGTTTGCCGAAAACTTTGCTCTTCTGGCCATCATTCTTCGCTTTCTGATGTTTTATCTTTGAAAATTTATTATGTCCGGACATGGTTAAAGTCTACAGTTTGTAATGAAAAAAGCAAAGTTTACGGGCCATAAACTCCGTGGTACATTTGTGGTAGGAGGTGCTATGAACTCATTAGAAACACATGAAGATGTCAGAAAATTGGAGACAATGCTGTCTGCCAAATCAAGCAGACCAGCAAAACGAAAGAAGCCTGAAGAAATTATTGTCGTGGAAACGAGAGTGATTTCGAAAGATGGAAAAATGTCATTACGCGAACTGGAATCAAAACCAAATGAATAGTCAGTACAATCCGGCCTCAAAACCGGATTCGTTTTAATTTATTTTATGATTCAGTAATTTCTCTACGCCATCCTGGAATCTCTTGGCGTGATAATGTAAGGGAAACGGAATAAGAAAACCATCATTAATTACATTAAAGCCATCCTCCAGCAAGGGCTTTTCAAGGAGCCTTAAAATATTTGATTTCACCAGGATAATAGGGACATTCATATTTTTCTTGGTTAACCCCCCCAAATCAGATAAAAAGTTGTCATAATTATTCAGAATCAATTTATCAGCTTCTTTGTCCGGCAACTTATTTACCGGTTGATAAATGGGGTTGACTAACAACCACCCCTTTTCAGCCAGTTTTTCTAGACCTTCCTTCTTGTTTTTGGGTGAAACTTTCAGAAGTTTCATATACGCTCTAAATAAAACTTCAGATACTCGACCTTCCGCATTATAAAAGTAACCATGACCCTCTGGAGGGGATTCCAAAATAAAAACAGCCGATAGATTTTTGGGTAGATATTGGTTTCTTAGAGAAATATATTCTTGCACCACCTTTCATTAGAGTAATTTCCTCGCTACACCCTTTATATCCAAATGACCGTAAGCCTTATCCGTTACTGTTCTTCCACGGGGAGTACGCTCTAGAAGCCCTAATTGAATGAGATAAGGTTCATAGACTTCCTCGATAGTGGCCTGTTCCTCCGAAAGTGCTGCCGCTATCGTATTCAATCCCACTGGACCCCCTCCGAATTTCTCGATCATGGTCTTGAGTATGTCGCGATCCGCACCGTTCAATCCTAAGTGATCAACGCCAAGCATCTTCAAAGCCTTCTCCACGATCTCCTTTGAAAGAGGGGACTTCTCTATTTGCGCATAGTCTCGACAGCGTTTCAGGAAGTAGTTGGCCGTACGAGGCGTGAACCGACTTCGTAATGCAATCGCTTTTATTGCGGCTTCGTGAATATCAATATCAAGTATCTTCGCAGACCTCTTTATGATTTCACCGATCTCATCTTCAGTATAGAATTCAAGCTTAAAGACCCCCCCAGAGAAGCGAGAACGCAAAGGAGAAGAAATCATAGCAATACGCGTTGTAGCAGCTATAAGGGTGAAAGAAGGCAGCTCAAGCTGTATGGTCCTTGCAGAAGGGCCCTTACCAATGATAATATCGAGAACCCCAGACTCCATGGCAGGATAGAGCACTTCCTCTATAGCCTTGTTGAGTCTATGTATTTCGTCAATGAAAAGTATGTCGCCGTGAGCGAGATTGGTCAAAATAGAAGCGAGATCTCCGACTTTCAATATTGCCGGTCCTGAAGTGACCTTCATTTGAGTACCTGATTCCTTTGCGATAAGGTGTGCGAGAGTCGTCTTTCCAAGGCCTGGAGGGCCATAGAACAAAATATGCTCAGGAGGATGCTTTCGTTCCTGCGCAGCGGTCAAAAGGATGTGCAAATTGTCTTTAATCGACTTCTGGCCGATATAATCTGCCCAGCGCGAAGGGCGCAGGGTATTGTCGAGATAGCCGGTTTCAGCGCTGGTATCCTTGGTTGTTATCGGGATATCACTTGACATATTAAATAAAGTATGCTAAGCTACTTGTATTAGCCTTCATACAGTAATTATAGCATTTTGACAGAAATTCCGCGGAAATCTATCGGATACATAAATCTCTAAACAATATGGCTTGTTTGCTCAAGTCATCTGATGTAGCTTTGAGGACATTCTGGTTATCACTCCGGTGTATACACTGGGGTTATCCTTGAGTCTACGTTTAACTTTTGGTGATCGCATTGAAAGTATTGTTTAGAGATTTACGCATCTGATATCTCTTGTCTCTCTGGTAACTAATACTACTCCTCTTATTTAAAAATTCAATTGACACGAGCGCGTCATTGAGTTTTATTTCTATTTAGAAGCGAGTCGAGCTGTGGTAGCCACCATCTTTTCCTTCTTTTTTGAGTGCATCTGCTTGTTGTTGCGCAATTCTCTTGATATGGAGTGCATCTTGCTCTCTCTGCATCTTCAATGTGCGGATTTCACCGTCAATTGCCTTATGGAGGTCCTCATCCCTTCGTAATTCTTTCTTTTCAAGCTCGATTTCCTGCTTGAATTTTGTTATTTCAGTCTCATCTTGATGGATTTCGTTTTCACGCGTTTTCATTTCAGTCTTAATGGTGTTGATTTTTCCGGCAACCTCATTTGCTTTTGCTTGCTTTTGAGAAAGCTCCCGCTCTTCTTCCTGAAGTTTTCGTTCTGCGGCCGCTAACGCTGGGTTGATCATTATCATAATTTTTTGAATTAAATTAGTAATTAACCTTCGATCGTAATCACTCGCTCGAGCTCATCGAGGGAAGTGATGCCTTTCAGTATCTTCACCACGCCGTCCTGTTTGAGGGTGAGGATGCCTTGCGGTGCTGCAGCCTTCTCAAGATCAGCTTCGCTTGGATTCATATCGACGACAGAGTTTACTTCTGTCGTTATTCGCATTCCTTCATAGATACCAACTCGCCCCTTGTATCCGGTTTGGTTACATTTCTCACAGCCAGCTGCTGTATAAACTTGCGTCGGTGTTGGGGGAATTTCTGTTTTGTCGAAAATAGTAGCAGTTACTCTTTCAATAAGTGCTTTGATTTCTCCGTCGAAAGGGAGGGGCTTTTTGCAATGCTCACAGAGTTTTCTTACAAGTCGTTGCGCAAGAACGATGTTGATCGCTGAGCTCATGATCTTCGAATTGATTCCAAGATCGATAAGTCGGGGGAAGGCACCGGCGGCGCTGTTGGTGTGAAGTGTTGAGAACACAAGGTGCCCCGTAAGAGCTGAGTTGATAGCGATGGCTGCTGTCTCGCCGTCTCGGATCTCTCCCACCATGATAATGTCAGGATCTTGTCGAAGGGCAGAGCGGAGACCGTCGAGGAAGGTATATCCCTTGTCGTTGGTCTGTGTCTGCACGATTCCTGGCAAATGGTATTCGATTGGGTCTTCAATTGTGATGATTTTTACGGTAGGATTGTGAACTTTTTTCAAAAAGGCATAGAGCGTTGTTGTCTTTCCAGAACCTGTTGGTCCTGTTGTAAGGAGCATGCCGTTCGGCTTCTCGATTTCCTTGAGAATGATCGCGAGAAGCTTAGGAGGAATTCCAAGATCTTCTAAAGGCACACCGATAGATTTCGGGTTAAGGATTCGAAGCACGATTGATTCGTTGTATGCGCCAGGAAGAATGGAGGTTCGGATTTCGATATCGACATCTTTCACGTGCACGCTGAATCTTCCATCCTGAGAATCTTTTTTAATATTTAATTTAAGTCCAGAAAGAAGCTTGATACGAGAGAGGAGCAGGGCATACGTATCCTTATCGAAGTTCACCACATGCACAAGCACACCATCAAGACGATATCTAAGGCCGATGTATTCTTCTTCTGGTTCGATGTGCACGTCGGATGCTCCTGTTGCAAGTGCTCCAGCAAGAATAGTCTCGAGAATTCTAGAGACTCGATAACTCTTTTTCATTGAAAGGGTGCTTTCGAGAATGGAAATAATAGTTGGCAACCCATTTGCCTTTTCAATAATTGCAGACATTTCATCACTCGCGATTTCAAGAGACCCAGCTTTGCTCTCGTAGGCGAAGGAAAGGTCCTTATATGAATTCCACGCACGCTCGAGGCTGGCAGTAGAACAGATAAAAAGGGTAGGTTCGAATTTCTTGTTCTTGAGGTCGGCGACTATTTCCGCAATTTTCTGATCCTCTGGGTTTCTCACTGCAATCTTTACTTTTTTATCTACGAGAGAGTATGCGACCATCTTGTGCTCGCGGGCAGTTTTCTCGTCGATAAGGCGCATCGCATCAGTATTGATGAGGGTGATAGAAAGATCGACGTATTCGATACCGTACTTCGCTGAAAGGAGCTGAACAAGCTCTTCCTCCTCGCGTTTCAAAAGGTCCCCGATTTTTCTATTTTGTTTATCTTCGTCGAATTGGATCATATGTTTAAAATGTTGGATTAATTATATCCCATAAGGCTTATTGGGCTTCTATTGACTTTATATACCAATATGTTATAATAGTACCAGTGAGGATTTTGGACATGAAGTTCAAACCTCAGCAGGAGAATTCGAATTATGAAAACTATCGTTTTGTTCCTTGTTATCGCAGCAGCGTTTACGGCAAATGGCCTTACCCAGACAATCACAACGGAAAAGCAGCTTCGCCCGCGAGCTCCGCATATGCCAGTTCGGCAAACGGAAATTGATGCGGACCTTGGCTTGAAGCAGCCTTACCGCCTTGTCAGCTCTACCAGTCCAACTCGCGTGTCGGTACAGGAAAGCGGAGAGCGCGATCCGCGGACGGTTTATCGGACTCAAGGTGTGAACGGTGCTAAGGACGAAGTCATCGTCCAGAAGACCGTGTGGAGCTCAAACTACACATACACCAATACGGTTGCTCGCGTGCCACAGATGGTGGACGGCAAGCCAACCGCGAAGGCAGGCACAGTGGTCGGATTCATTCCAATGAAGCCGATCTTGCCGAAAAAATAGTGGGGAGAGAAACAGAGAGGTGCCCGGTATCAGAATTTGCTGATACCGGGCTTATTGTTTGTCTATTTTTATTCACATGATATAGTTTTTTTATGAAAACAGTTTTGAGCAAATCTCTCAAAGATACGCAGAAGCTTGCTAAAGATTGGCTGGCTTCTTTGCCTCAGCCTGAAAGCGAAGCTACTATCGTTGGCCTCTATGGAAATTTAGGAGCAGGAAAAACGGCATTTACCCAAGCCGTTGCTCGAGAGCTTGGAATTACGGAACCGACAACAAGCCCGACTTTTGTCATCGAAAAATTATACGAGACTACGCACCCAATTTTTAAAAGACTCATACATATAGATGCGTATCGGCTTGATGCGGGAAGGGAATTGCAAGCACTTGATTTTGAAAAGCTCGTGGATAATCCTAATAATTTGATTCTTATAGAATGGCCGGAGAATGTAAAGGAGATTTTGCCTGAAAATCATTTGAAAATACATTGCGAATTTGTCGATGAGACGACGAGGAAATTTGAGGTACAATAAGGCCATGTCAAAGAAATTGGTACTGCTCGATTCACACGCTATCCTCCATCGGGCTTACCATGCCTTGCCGGATTTTGCGTCTTCAAAGGGGGAGCCGACCGGAGCGCTTTTCGGTCTTACGACGATGATCATCAGCATCATCAATGAACTCAAGCCCGATTATATTGTAGCTTGCTACGACTTACCGGGACCAACATTCAGAAATGAGGCATACAAGGATTACAAGGCGGGCAGGGCAAAGACTGACAATGATCTCATCATGCAGATCAGGCGATCGAAGGATATTTTTAAGGCGCTCAATATTCCCGTTTATGACAAGCCAGGCTTTGAAGCTGACGATATGCTCGGGACGATCACGGAGCAATTGAAAAAGGATCCTGATACTGATGTCATCATCGCGTCGGGCGATATGGACACGCTGCAGCTCGTGTCTGGAAAAAAAGTTCAGGTCTACACGCTTAAGAAGGGAATCAAGGATACTATTATTTATGATGAGAAAGGAGTGAAGGAACGATTCGGATTCGGTCCGCTTCTTTTGCCTGATTACAAAGGCCTTCGGGGGGACCCTTCTGATAATATTATTGGTATTGCTGGAATCGGAGAAAAGACTGCGACGATTCTCATTACAGAATTCGGTTCGATAGAAGAAATATATGCGGCACTTGAGAAAAAGGGTGGAGAAGAAAAATTTAAAAAAGCTGGAATAACAGACAGGATAATTAAACTTCTGAAAGAAGGAAAAGAAGAGGCTGAATTTAGCAAGATGCTTGCAACTATCCGTCGAGATGCACCGATCGAATTCGTTTTGCCTGAAGAATTCAAGAAAGGCCTTGATCAGGAAAAAGTGGCCGCTCTTTTCAAGGACCTTGATTTCAAGACGCTTCTGACCCGCCTCAACCATGCGCTTGGAAATGAAATAAAAATCGATGAGGCGGATATTAAAAAAGAAAGGGAGCAGGAAAAGATATTACAAAATATAGATCCAGAGCAACTGAAAAAGACTTCAGTCGCTTTGTGGATACTCGATTCCAACATCAATGATCCGAAAGTTGAAGATATCCAAGCCTTCGCAAAGACGCAGGACTTCGAAAAAGCTTCCGAAATAATATTTACTGAGCTTGAAAAAAGGGGATTAAAAAAAGTTTATGACGGCATCGAGGCGCCGATCATTCCGATTATCGATAAGATGGATGCACGAGGGGTGAAGATTGACGTTGCTTTCCTTAAGGATCTTTCGAAGACCTACCATACGGAACTCTCGAAGCTCGAGAAAAAAATCTGGGAATATGCGGGAGTCGAATTCAATGTCAATTCTTCCAAGCAGCTTGGAGAAATTCTCTTCGACAAGATGGCGCTCACAGCAAAAGGGCTCAAGAAAACTGCGGGAGGTGCGCGATCTACACGAGAATCAGAACTCGAGAAACTTCGCGAGTCGCACCCGATTATTCCTCTGCTTTTTGAATATCGCGAGCTCCAGAAGCTTCTTTCGACATACATAGATACGATTCCGACGCTTGTTGATGACAACAATCGCCTGCATGCACACTTCCTTCAGGCAGGCGCAGCAACAGGCCGTATGGCTTCGCAAGGGCCAGGCCTTCAGAATATTCCGATCAAGACCGACCTTGGACGCGCTATCCGTAATGCATTCATCGCAGAGAAAGGTTTTGTACTCGCAGCACTCGACTATTCGCAGATCGAGCTTCGCATCGCAGCGTTCCTTTCAGGGGACGAGAAGCTTATAGAGATTTTCAAAAGGGGAGATGACGTTCATGCCGCTGTCGCATCTGAAGTATTTAATGTACCGATCGATAAAGTTGAAAGGGACATGCGTAGAATTGCTAAGGTCATCAACTTCGGAATCCTTTATGGTATGGGTGTGAATTCGTTGCGTCAGAATCTTGGAGAAACAACCACACGCGTAGAAGCGCAGAAATTCTATAATGATTATTTTGAAAAATTTTCCGGACTCGCTTCGTATCTTAGTAAAACAAAAGCAGAAGCAGCTCGAAAGGGATACACAGAAACATTTTTTGGACGTCGAAGACATTTCGAGGGAATCAATTCGAAAGTTCCTTTCATTCGTGCGATGGCAGAACGCATGGCAATCAATGCGCCTATTCAGGGAACAAATGCTGACATCGTGAAGATTGCTATGAAGCGTATTGATGACTATCTTATTGAAAAAGGTTTGCAAGAAAAAGCCTACCTCATCCTCCAAGTCCATGACGAGCTTGTGTATGAAATAAAAAAAGAGCTCGCTGACGAACTTGTTCCGGAAATAAAGAAAATAATGGAAACCGTCATTGATCCAAAGGATATCAGCGGCATACGATGCGTTGCCAACTCGGCGATAGGGAACAATTGGGGAGAGCTTAAATAATCAAAGCAATGATTTACTTCTTCCATGGAACTGACACAGATAAAGCTCGCACGAAGGCTCATGAGCTTATCGATTCTTTGCGCAAGAAGAAGCCAGACGCTGCATTTTTCAATATAAACGCAGAAAATTTCAATCCTGCACAGCTCCAGGAATATATCGGAGGGCAAGGCCTCTTTTCAAGTAAATATATCGTATTTCTCGATCGACTCTGTGAGAAGAAGGAAACCAAAGCAGATTTTATCGATCTGCTCAAGGAGATTTCAGAATCAGAAAATATTTTTATTGTCCTTGAAGGAAAGATAGATAAGACGACTTCGACGAAGATAGAGAAGAAATCGGAAAAGGCAGTTGCCTTCGATCTGAAAGAAAATGAGAAAAAAGAAGAGGATTCGAATGTCTTTGAGCTTGCAAACGCACTCGGAAGAAAAGATAAGAAAGAGCTTTGGATGCTTTATAGGGAATATGTCGATAAGGGAAGCGCGCTAGAGGAGCTCCACGGAATACTTTTCTGGAAAGCGAAGACGATGCTGCTTGCTGGGGGCAATGGCTATTGGAAACAAGAAGAATTATTGAGTTTTGTCGACGGTCTTATAACTGTCTATCATGAAGCTCGAAGAGGGAATCATGAATTTGAAACAGGGCTCGAGGCATTTCTTTTGAACTCCTGATATACTTGATGCATATAAGGTCATCATGAATTTTCATCTCGTCATTCATAATATCGGCTTCATTTTTTCTGCTGTTGCTACTTTCGGAGCGCTTATCTTCGTAGCTCTCAATAATCCGCGCGCAAAGGGACACACACCAATGGCCTTCCTTTTTCTCGCGGTGCTTATATTCATTGTTTCGCATCTTGTTGGTGTCAACATTTCTGACCCTGAAATTTCAACAAAAATATTCGTATTGAATATAAGTATATTTTTTATTGGAATCTTCAGTGTGCACACGGTCTTGGCTATTCTGGGCAAGGATAGAAAGCGGTTGCCGATTCTTGTTTCTATTTATGCTCTTGGAATTGGCCTAACTCTCTGGTTTTTGAAATACCCAACCTTGCTTTTTGTCACATCAGTTCCGAAGATGTATTTCCCAAATTACTATGAGCCAGGACCGTACAATTGGGTACGTCTCGTGTTCGTTTTCGGAATTTGTCTCGGATACCTTGTGTTCGAGATTATCCTTTCGTATAAAGAGGCAGATAATGAGATCAAGAAAAGACAGCTCAAATTCTTCGCCTTTTCATTCATTGTCACATACATCACTGGACATATCCCAAACCTTCTTATTTATGACATTAAGGTTGATCCGCTTTGGGGGATGGCATTCATGATTGTTTTTGTGATACTTTTTTTCTACGCGGCTATCAGATACGAGCTTATGAATATAAAAGTTGTCGCGAAGCAGGCATTCCTCTATGCGATAACCGTCGGGACGATCGGAGGAACAATCGTGCTTTTTGAATACCTTAACAGGACTATTTCAGCTAATCACCCAGAATTTCCAGTTTGGGTAATTCCAGCCACATCAGTATTTCTTGTTCTTGTAATCACGCTTATCGTGTGGGAAAAGATACGAGAAGTCGATCTTATGAGATATGAGTTCATCACTACGGTAACGCACAAATTCCGCACACCATTGACTCAGATTAGATGGGCAACAGACAGCCTTGAGAAGACTGTAGCCTCTGCTGATGATAAAGATCAGATTGGCTATATTAAGTCAGCTAACGGCAAACTTATCGAGCTCACCAATATCCTTGTTAATATTTCAGAAGCAGAAAGTAGCGTCTATGAGTATCGAATAGGAAAAACAAACCTGAAGACACTTATTGAAGAAGCGCTTGCCTTTGTTG
>ERZ1292625.766-Hain-H41-01um-R1-766-length-44070-cov-17_pt2 | contig 31909 bp, 38 predicted proteins | sample MGYA00564400_ERZ1292625 | MGnify/ENA primary metagenome ERZ1292625 (study PRJEB36523, sample SAMEA6512639) | groundwater metagenome | collected 2019-01-08 | study: AquaDiva: Metagenomics assemblies of 32 groundwater samples
GAGGTGACTGAGGTGATCGAGGTGACTGAGGTGATCGAGGTGACTGAGGTGATCGCTATTTTCTTCTTCCTCTCTTACTCTCTCTTATATTATTATTATTATTAAAGAGAGAGCAGAGCAGAGGGAATAAATTGTTTTTTCATAAAGAAAAAAAATTTTTCCCGTTAAAGTGATCCAGAAATCTGAAGAAAAAGCTTTGATTCGTGTAGTAAACTTAGGAAGCTTGACAAAAAGGAGGCTAATTTGTGTAATAGGTGAAATTAGATTAGGAGTGAGATTGATGAAAGAATTAAGCTTCCAACCAAAGTTTTCGGAAGTAGTTACGCCAAGAGAGTTCTTAAAAATCACAAAAAAGCAGGAATCGAATATTAAATCTGTTAAAATTATTCCTCCTCGACTTGGAGGTTCTAACTTTGGGAAAATCAGAATAGAATACATAACACCTATTTTTAGTTTGCCCGAAAAAAAATCTTAATTCATGGCTAAGAAGAATCCAAAGCAACGAAAAAAGGCTCGACAACTTATGACTAGTCCTCAAGAAAATGAAAATCCTCAATCTAGTCAAAAAGAGCCGATTAATTTTCAGCCAGCTAAAAAGCAAACAAATACTGAAGTCCGAAATCCTTTGGATCCAATTCTTTTAAACAGGTTTATTGAAAATCAAACTTTAGAATTACAAATCCGAAAAGGTGAGCAAGAAATACGCCAAAAAGAACTCTCCTTCAACTATGAATTTTCCAATAAAGCACTTGATGCCGAAGCGTCTGATAGAGAGAAGGTACGAGACCATGACCGTAAAAAGACTCAGTACTATTTATGGTTTGGTATTGCGGTGATTTTTGCTTTAACTGTTTTTATGATGACTGCACTCTTAAAGGATAAAGACGCTATCGCTAAAGAGATTTTGGACACTATGATAAAGCTTTCCATAGGCGGAGTCGGTGGATTTGCTTGGGCTAGGAATTCATTAAAAAAAGAAGAAGAACCGAAATCTCAAAATCCGTCTGAATAATTTACAAAAAATTGATTGCTCTGGATAAAAACTCTGCTAAAGTTTTAAAACCCATCTAAAAAAAAAGAAAAACCCTTTAACAAATCACCAAAAACTTTATTTGGATGGAGAATGCTTTGAAATTAACCTTAATCACCTGCCTTTTACTCTCGATCATTTCTTGCACAAGTCGACTAATCGACTGCACCATTATCTCGACAAAGAGCTTTGAGCTTTCCGACGCCGCGAATTACGAAAAACTGACTGAGCGTGTTGAGGGTGACGACGTAACTCACATCGTAATTTTCATTCCGCTTGGACTTCCCGATGTCAAAGAAGCTTGTGATACCGCTATCGAACAGACCCCAGGATGCGTCGGATTGTCAGATGCAGTACTATATAGTAGTTGGTTTTATATCCCATACATTTACGGACAAATAAAATATACAATCGAGGGTACTCCGATTGTGAAAAAAGGATCCCCGAAGCCAACTCCGAAAAAGAAGACCGAGTCCAAAAGCGAAAACACTGTGGATTATTCCGGGAATTAGCCGATTATTAAATTTTGCTGATCGTACCCAAAATTATCGAGGTGTCCACAAATCTTTGAAATCCAGCAAGAAAAACGGTAAACTATTTGAAAGTATTGAAAGGGTTTACCATGCAAACGATAGAACAAGTCAAACTCGAAGTAAAAGCAGTTGAAGAAAGCTTTCGCCATTTTGAAGACTTTGGCGTCAAAGACATTTCAGCGCAATGTGAAAAAATCTATGCCAGCTTTAATGAATTCCAGCTACAACTCATCGAAGAAGGCAACAAAGTAACTCAGAAAAAATTAAATCGAGAGATTTACTTGCAGGTTTATAAACTTCTTTCATTTTTGGAAAGCGAGCTAGATCCGACTGACTTTGTTTATTTAACAAAAAAATCGAAATCGTTTGTCAAGATTTTTAACCATCTTTCTACGTTTTGCTCAAAATTTGAAATGGAGCAAGAAGTTAATGTGGAGCTAACGAAAGAAATTTGTTCTGCCATTGAAGAAGTTGCAAAGGCCGTCAATGGAGAAATTAAATTAAAAACTCTTGATGAATTTATCCAAGAATTGAAAAAAGAATTATAGCGATGTCATTCAGGATAGAACCCACTAGCTATTTTCAAAGACAAACAAGAAAGCTTTTTAAAAAGTACCGTAAAATTGTTGAGGATCTTGACGAAATTAATCAAACTCTCACCAAAAATCCTCAAGCTGGAGACCCCATAGAAGGTTTTAATAACCTAATTTGGAAAATCCGAATGGGTAGTTCTGATATGCAACGAGGAAAGAGTGGAGGATTTAGAATCATTTATCTGTTTCGTGACACACTTTCCGAGGTTATTTATCTCTTGACAATTTATTCAAAAACTGAACAAGAAGACATTGATAAGCAAGAGATTATGGATATCCTGAAGAAAGTCGACTTGTGGGATAGGTTTTTCGAGCCAGATTCTGATTCTTCAAATGAATCCTAACCACGACAAAAAGTATAAAGAAGCTAAGAAAGCCTACGATAAATATGTTTGATTTTCTTACGGGGTGTAAAGAAATCCTTACGCCAGAACAGTTCATTAATCTCACCGATGATCAACGAGCCAATATTAAATCAGTTGATATTATCCCGCCAAAATTAGGTGGTAATCATTTCGGGAAAATTCTGATTAAGAAATACTATCCAGATTTCAAGAAAATCTCCACGAATTAAAGCGAGAGTGAGAGCTGAGGGATAAATTGTTCTAAAAACAATTTTCCCGTCATGCGAAAAAGGGACTGCAAAATGGGCGGGGAATATAACTGAAAATACTCCAAAAACCACCCTCGAGAATACTGGTTTTAAACTGGCTTAAATACACGTCCGGACATAAAAAAGCACTAAAACGACACGAAACCTTTATGGGATATAGCTTTCGAGCCAAAATTAGACTTTAGCTCTCCGGACGGATGCTCTAGATTCTAGCAAAATAGCCAATTAAATTTTTACCTCGAGGTAAACCTTGAAACTCTCCAAAAATGTCTCTAGAGTGGAGTATACTTTATACAGTGTTTTTGTATAAGGGAGAGGGACATGATTTCACTAGAGAGATGCAAAGAGATTTTAAACAAAAACGGAGAACACTACTCCGAAGAAGAGATCCGAAAAATTCGGGAGGCACTTTACAGACTGGGGAACGCCGCTTATGAGCTTTATGAACAACAATCAACTCAAGGACAAGAGGATCATTCTGTACAGCCGTGTCTCGTCTGATGAACAGGCCGAAAAAGGATACAGTTTGGACGCGCAAGAAGAGCACTTGCGAAAGTGGTCCGAACGAAATCAATGCAGTATCTTGCTCCATTATCGGGAAGAAGGAGCTTCAGCCAAAACTTTTGAACGTCCAGCGTTCAAAAAGTTTTTGGCGCTCGTCAAGGAGAACCGGAACATCACTGACTATTTCCTTGTTCAACGTTGGGACCGCTTTTCCCGGAATATGGAAGAAGCTTTGACGATGATTAAAAAGCTCCAAAAACAAGGGATCATCGTGAATGCTACGGACCAATGGATCGATTTTGAAGATCCGAACCATTCCCTTTTATTAGCGATTCATCTTGCGACGCCCCAAGTAGAGAACGATTTAAAATCGTGTCGGACCTCTTCAGGAATGCGACGAGCGATGAAGGAGGGTCGATGGATTGCCGGGGCTCCAAAAGGATATTCCTTTATGCCAGATGGATTAGGAAAATCTAAACTGGTCCCGAATGAAAAAGCCGTTTTTATCAAAGAAGCTTTCCGAGAGATTTCTGAGGGCAATAAATACCTGTCGAGTGTTCGACTCAACCTATCCAGAAAAGGCTTTTATTGTAGCAAATCTCATTTTTCTCGAATCTTGAGGAATGTTGCCTACATCGGGAAAGTCAAGGTTCCTCCGTTCAAGGACGAGCCAGAAATGATAGTGGATGGACAACATGAAGCACTTGTCTCTGAAAGCGTCTTTTATGCAGTTCAAGATATGTTGGATGGCAAGCGTATCCGAAAAGCTCCCCGTGGCGAAGAAGAAATTTTTGTTTTGAGAGGGTTTGTCGCTTGTCCCATCTGCGAAAAGTTTATGACCTCTAGTTTTTCACGCGGAAAAAGCGGTCAAAAATACCCTTATTATCATTGCAAAACTAGAGAATGTCAGGCCCGATATCCTGCCGAAAAAGTGAATCAATGGATTCTCAAATTGTTCGCATCGTTTCGGCTCTCAAAAAATGTGGCCGAGTTATTCAAAGCCGTGATGGTTGAGATTTTTCAAACCCGGAATAAAGAGAGCCGGTCCACAATGACCCTCCTTGAAAAACAGATTGCCGAGCTGGAGGCCAAAACCCTCAAAGTCGAACTCAAATACGCGAACGATGAACTTCCCCAAGATAGTTTTATTCGTGTCAAAAGCGCGTACCAGAAGGAATTGATTGAGCTTAAATCAAAAAAATCCTCATCTCAGGCTGTTGAAGGAGACTATAATAAGTATCTGTCTTTTGTTTTAGGCTTTTTGGAGAAGATCGACTTCTATTATGAGCAGGCCACGCTTGAGGTCAAAAGAAAGATTTTGAGTTCGACTTTGGGCAAAAAAATCATTTTTGAAGGAAACTCCGGTCGAACACCTTTTTGCAATTCTGTCATTACTCTGTCAACCAAGTTTAAAGCCGATTTTGAGGCTTCAGAAAAAGAAACAGACGGCTTAAAAATGCCGTCTGTCCCGTTTGGTACCCCCAGCGATCCGCTTGTCGAACACGTTAACGCGATTTTCATTTTGCATCAGTATGTGAGGTTAGCGGGTTAATTTTGACGATTTTTTTTCAGGCTCGAAAGATCGATTAAAAAGATAAGCCACTTGATCTTTGAGATCGTAGTATCCCTCAAGCACGATTTCTCTCCGCTCTGATGGTGATAAATAATCGATTAAGTGCTTGTCGTTGTTAATGCAGTGCTTGCCCAAGGCGATGACGAATCCACCGCACTGGTGACAATAGCCATAGGATCCACCGAGAGGTAGATTAGGGCGCTGGGGTAGGATTCTCATTTGAGTGCCTATAACGTTGCTCCGATTTCAGCTTTTGCCAGTTCGTCCCAAAGTGCTTGATTACATTCAAAAATCTCAACTCTCAAATTCTTTTTATTTTTCTCATCCTCAAAAAAAATATCGCGGCCTTGAATTTTACTATGCCTCTTGACGTAAACGTATCGATGATTACCTAAAGGAACGTCGATACAATGGATGACTTCTTGAATATCGGTTCCATTTTCATCTCTATGGTGGGCTGTTTTGACCAACTTTCACCTCCAATTGTCGTTTAAGTTCTTCACGAATAAAAAGCTTAAAATCTTCAACACGATCCCACGGCTTCCCATTCAAAAGCCAAATCCCATCGTCAAGGACAGGACTAGAAGCAGTAAGCTTCTGAGGACTGGACTGCTGAGATACTGCCTCCTCAATCTTCTGTTTATTTTTCCACTCTCCAATCATGGCTCCCTCCGGTAATTTTCGCATCTCACACCAGCAAAAAAGATCCTTGTTCGACCAAAACGAAAAACAGTATCCGCAAATCCAATATCTTAACACGCTACAATCTCGACTAAAGCAACACAAAAGCCAGTCACGAAAAAGATTAAGCACCACGCCCAAATCGGAGTAGGTTTTGTTTGATCTTGATTCATAATGCCTCCAAAAAATGATCTAAGATTATAACATTGACTAGAGACAAGTTTTAAGAAAAATTGTAAAATTGTTAGATTGTTCTACACTTTATCGTAAGTCGTTGCTATACTAAATACGTCATCAAATGTTTTATGACATTGGTGAGGAAAAAAATCTAAACAGGAATTGTGGCCTGTTTATTGTCGCGGATATTAGCTCGTCAGGTGCAATTCCTGAATCCGCGCCAGATCGAAATCTTGCAAAGGATGCCGATTATTTCCTAGTCGCAAGCCACGTGAGAGTCAGTTTTCTTGGTCGTGTGATCAAGAGGGTTGGTTTGAGAGTATTTTTTTGAGAATCGTGGTGAGTTTAAGTCCTGCAAAGGCACTAGGTATACCGTCGCCGCGGGGGCTCTGGTTTGACTCGTGAAATCGAGTGAACTTGAGTGGTGGTGCAATTCCATCAGGCGGGTCAGATAGTTTGATTTAAAGGAGAGCCATGAAACTCACCATCGTTGCTTTAGTTCTATGTTTCTTGTGTGGCCCTTGGATTGAGTGGCTTGGTATCTGCCTAATCGAGAGCCATCCATATTGTTGTGAATATCATGATACTGAGAAATGCTGTCACCCTGATTGATTTAACGCAACATAGTTATTTCAAACCTGTGTGCTTTTAAAGCTTTCGAGATTCTGCTTTATCTGTTGATTACAGCTAATAGCCGACTGAATGCGATCCCACTCGTCGCAATATAATTTCTCCGTCATCTCGACAAATTCCTTCACCCCATAAAATGCTTGTACTTCAAATATTTTACGCTCGATCTCTGGTATGAAGCGTACTGATTTTGTCGGCCCTTTTTTGATCACCTGCTGATCCATCTCGATTCTCCACGAATGAAGTTTTCATGTAAACGAAGTTTTCGTGTAAACGCCGAATTACAGTATACAAAATATCTCAAAATCATTCTATATTTAAGTTTTCAAATAATGCAACATCCAATAAACAAGGATTGAAACATGAAACTTTAATGCCTCAGTCCTTCAGAAGGCTTGTATGCTTGAAACCGGAACCGAAGATTTAATTGATACTAAAACACTCGCTCAGATTTTGAATCTCTCAACTAGACGAGTGCAACAGCTCGCACTTGATGGATTACCTAAAGTCGGAGATGGGCAGTATCCGTTCCTCAAGTCGGTTCATTGGTACATCGAATATCTTCGGAACATAGCAGAAACAAATACTTCGGAAGGGATCGACCAAAAAGAAAAGCTTTTGCGCCTCAAAACAGAACGCGAAGAACTTGAGGTCAAACAACTTCGCTCCGAGCTTCTAGACGCGGAAGATACCCGTCAGGCTCTCATGGCGATTTTGAACGTGATGAAATCCGTTTTTATGGGGCTACCCGGAAGACTTTCTCAGGAGCTAACTCACTTAGAACCAGCCGAAATAAAGGCAAAACTGGATACCGAATTTCGATATATTCTCGATCACACAGCGGAGAAACTTAGCAATGTTTGCTAGTACAGCCACTTTATTTAAAACTGCCGCTCAGGTTCTTAAAACTCCAGCTCGGAGAAATCCGATGGAGTGGGCGCGTGAAAATCGAGTGCTTCCGAAAGGTTCATCCGAACAAGGTCGGTTTCGTCCAGAGCGTATTCCTTATTTTATTCCGGTTGCCGAAGCTTTTATCAACCCGAAATTCAAGCGAATTGTGATTGCTTGCGGTGTCCAAATGGCAAAAACAGAGTTTTGTATCGTGTGCATGGGTTACGTTTTAGATGATGCTCCAGTACCCATTCTATATGTTCTCCCAACGCAACGACTCGTTGAAACCATTTCTCCTCGTGTTGGGGAAATGCTCCACTCAACGCCTCAGCTTTTTGATAAACTTGCTCGAGGGAAACGCGATAAAATCTCCGAAAAATATGTGGGCGGAGTTCGTTTGGGATTCGCTTGGGCTTCGTCTAAGAATGAGCTTTCGTCTCATCCTGCTGGAGTTGTCTTTATTGATGAACGCGATCGTATGTTGAACGACGTTCAAGGTGAAGGAGATCCGGTTCAGATTTGCGAAGGCCGTACCGCGACTTATCCCGATGCAAAAATCGTTATTATCAGTACGCCTACGATTGAGGGTTCAAGCCAAATTTGGAAGCTCTGGGAAGAAGGCACACAGTACCGATGGAATGTCCCTTGCCCCAAGTGTGAGCAATATTTTTGGCCCTCCCTATCTAAATTGAAATGGGAATTCGATAAATCCGCGAACAAAATAAAGTGGGCCCGTCTCGTTTGTCCTCACTGCGAAAACGAAATTGAGGACCGTCATCGAATCTCAATGAACGCTAAAGGAAAATATATTTCCGAGAACCCAGAGCGGGAAGAGAGCAAAACCGCTTCCTTTTGGGTAAGCGGTCTTTGCTCTCCGTGGCGGTCGTACGAACAAGCGGCCTCTGCCTTTGCCTTAGCTAACGAAACAAAAGAGATCGAGAAGATTCAGGCCGTAGTTAATACCGTTTTCGGGGAGACTTGGAAAATATCCGGAGAAGCCCCATCCTTTGAGCAAGCCAAAGAACTTCGCGGAGAATTGAACCTCGGAGATTTTCCTCAACAAACTCAACTCGTTACGGCTTCCGTTGACGTCCAAAAAGATTCTCTTTATTATGCCGTCCGATCTTGGGGATATCGAGGCGAAAGCTGGACAATCGACTATGGACAAATCTTTGGAGATACCGAAAAAGAAGAAGTCTGGCTTGATTTAGAAGAACAGCTCCTAAACGAAAAATGGAAAGTCCAAGGCGGTTATTTTCAGATCGGATTGATGGCAGTTGACTCCGGTTATCGAAGTCACATGGCTTATTTGTTCTCGAAAAAACATCCAAATCGAGTTATTGCAACACGTGGCCATGAATCCCAAACGACTCCAATTCGAAGTTCTAAAATCGAGGTAAACCATAAAGGTCAGCATATTCCGGGCGGAGTGAATATCTTTCATTTCGACGATTATTATTTCAAATCTCTGGTTCACGCCAAAGTGAAACGCGGAAATTATGTCGGATCCGAAGCATGGCACTTGCCGAACGATGTCGATGATGAATATTGCAAGCAAGTTCTCTCCGAGCAACTCGTGACAAAAGCTTCCGGTGGGAAAATATGGATTCAAGTTTATCGGGATAATCACTTACTTGATTGCGAAAAGCAAAACGAAGTTTGTGGGTTCATCTTGAATACGACCAAGTTCCGGGAAAATGATTCTTCAGCTAAAGAAAATGCCTATAAAACACTCAATAAGGGGCTTTCAGAATGACACTTGAGGAACGAAAAACAGAATTGACGATATTGCGATCTGAAGCTGTCATTGCATTGAGAAACGCATACAAGGCCCAATCCTATAATGCTTGGGGAAAATCTGTCTCCAGAGCATCAATCGAAGAATTGAGAAAGCAAATCAAAGAATACGATGCGGAACTCCAAGCCGTTGAGAACGCTATCTTAGGCAAAGGTGGAATTTCTGTGAGCTATGGGGTGCCAGAATGAAACTGAAATTCCTATCAAGATTCAAAGAACGCTTTTCTGCTACCACAAATATCGTTTCTCCGACTCCCGGATATGCCTCAGCTGGTTATTCAAAACGCTCTCTTTTCAATTGGATTGCGCCTCTGAAGTCAGGCAAAACGGAAATCTCTGCAAACCAAAATAAAACACTTGTCGCGCGTGCCTATGATGCATATCGCAATCAAGACATAGCACGAGCCGCTGTCACTCAAGTAAAAACAAACGCGGTCGGATGTGGTCTCAAAGTCAACCCAAATATCGATGCCGAATATTTAGGACTCACCGAAGAGCAGGAAGATGAACTTGAATCTGCCATTGAACGAGAGTTCGATTTATTCACTAATAATTGCGATGCAGAACGAACCCTCGATCTCGAAGGATTGCAACTACTTAGCTTAGCAACCTTCCTCATCTCCGGAGATTCTTTTGCAAATACTTTTTTCCATGAGTATCCGGGCGATATTTACGCGCTAAAGATCCAGATTATTGATGCGGATCGAGTTTGTAATCCAATGGGTATCAATGACACGAAAGAACAGATTCGCGGAGTACAAATCAATGAGATTGGTGCACCGATTGCCTATAAAGTTTTGCGCGCCCATCCTGCTGATGTCTATATCGATTCTGAAGGGACGCTAACATGGGATACAGTCGATGCCTTTGATAAATTAGGCCGTCGACGATTCCTTCACATTTTTGAAAAAGATCGTCCCGGACAGGTTCGCGGAGTCTCTTTTCTTGCCCCGATTCTGGAACGACTCAAGCAAGTGGATCGGTATTCTGATTCAGAATTGATGGCCGCAGTAGTCTCAAGTTATCTCACCTTTTTTATCGAATCACCAACGGCAGAATCTTCAACTCCGGGCTTTACGAAAGTGGGCGAAGATCCACGAGATCCTGCCAAAAAGGATTCGTTTGAGTTAGGACCTGCCGCCGCGATTGAATTGACTGCCGGCAAAAAAGTGACTATTGCGAACCCTTCGCGTCCTAACGCTTCATTTGAGCAATTCTTTTTTGCGATGTGCCGATCTATCGGAGCCTCTTTAGGGTTACCGGTGGAAGAAGTTCTTTTACTTTTCAACTCCTCTTATTCCGCTTCTCGTGCCGCGATGCTCAAGGCTTGGAAATTATATAGCCATAAGCGATCAACATTAGTAAAGATGTTTTTAGAACCGATTTACGGTCTCTGGTTCGATGAAGCTGTTCATCGCGGAGCTTTGCCTCATGTAACTGATTACTGGAATAATCCTCGGCGACGCATAGCTTATCAACGTCATGATTGGCTCTCCTCTGGTCGCGGTGCAATCGATGAACTCGCAGAAGCTCAAGCCGCCGGAGAACGAATCAAAAATGGATTGAGTTCAATTCCGTTGGAAGTCGCAAACCTCACCGGCACGAATTATAAAAATATCATTCGCCAACAAGATAAAGCATTGAGAATGCTCAAAAAATTTAATATGCAGTGGCCACTTGACGCGGCCTCGAAATTCCCGAATAACGCGAATAACGCAACATTAAACCAAAGTCAAATGGAAAGAGCCAATGAAAATAAACCTGCGCCAGAGAATGGCTAAAACATTTGCGAGTATCCAAAATACTCCGCTTTTGATCCATCCCGATCATCTGAAGAGCATTTCAACGGAAATTAAAATCAGGCTCGAACAAGGCGATGTGGTTGAAGACTACTCACAGGAAAAGCCTAACGCCGAAATCAAACAAGGCATTGCCGTCTTGAAAATGGAAGGCGTGATTGTTCCCAAAGGTGGACCCTGCGGAGCGCTCTTCGGCACTTGCCCAATTGAGGAAGCCAAATCACAATTGGGAATTCTCGCAGAAGATCCAGAAATCGGTGTGATTATTCTGAATATAGACTCTCCGGGTGGCTCTGTTAGCGGAGTTCAAGAATTCGCGGATTACGTCTTTTCTCTACGCGACAAAAAGAAAATTTATGCGGTGGCGAATGATCTGGCGGCCAGTGCGGCTTACTGGATCGGAAGCGCGGCTCATAAATTCTATGCCTCTTCAAAACTTTCTGTTGTCGGCTCAATCGGTGTTTATGCAACTCACGTTGATATTTCAAAAGCCTTAGAAGCCGAAGGAATAACGGTTACTGAGATTTCTAGTACTCCTTTAAAAACGATGTGTTCCGAAAATAAACCTCTTGACGATCAAGGACGAGCCTTCCTCCAAGAACAGGTTAATTTTATTCATAATGCTTTCGTGAATGACGTTGCTCGTAATCGCGGACAAGAAGCCAGTTTCGTAAAAGAAAAAATGGCAAACGGCTTGATTTACTTTGGGGAGGCCGCGGTTTCTCTAAAGTTTGTGGATGGTGTTTTAACTTTGGACGAACTGATTAACCAATCTCTGAAAGGTCAAGATTCTATGACAATCGAAGCTTTAAACGGAATCAAAGATGTGGAGACATTTGCAAAAAATCATCCAGATTTTTTCGCAAACGTCGTCCAACCGTCTATCAGAACGGCGTATGAAAAAGGCCGTCTCGAAGGTGTTTCTCAAGGTACTCAACGAGAACGTACTCGTGTGAAAGGCATCGACGAGATTATTTCTCCCGGATTCGAACAATTGGCCGCTCAATGTAAAGCGGATGGAGTGACGAAGCCCGAACAGTTTGCCATCATGCAAGCAAAAGTCTTGAAAGAAAAAGGACATACGCAACCGACGATCAATCCAATCTCTGGAGGACAAGCTCTTCCTTTTGCTGGTACGTCAGGAGAAGGTAGCTCCGAAAAGAAACTTATCCTATCTGCCATGAAAAAAGGTGCTCAAAGTCGCTCAAAAGTTTTGGCTAAACCCAATCAGAATTAATAAAGGGACATTATGCCATACGAAAATGAACATTCTTGTCGTCTTAAAGAGCCTTCCGATTTCAAGGAAGATTCCTTTTTTCGAGAGGAACGAAAAACCGAGTCCGGAAAAAAATACGATGCAATTTTGGGTCCTCTGAAATCCGATGAGTCTATTGAAGTTCAGGCTTATCGTTATCCTATCGAAGACTGGAGCGAGTCTGAAGCAAAATCAGATTGCGAAAGTCATAAAGGAATCCTTTTTGAACCTGCAATCGGAAGCAAAGAAGCTAAACCGGAGGATCCAAAACCGGAGAATCCAAAAAAGCAAGAGGAGCCACCCAAAGCGCAAAGTTGCTGAGGTCATAAATAAACAATTTCCCTTGAGTTCAAGAGTATTATTTTTAGGAGAAAATTCTCATGCCAGAACAACTTTTAACTGAAACTTCAAACAGTCTCGATAACTTGATCGCGGGTGATCAGGTTGGTTTGATTTCTCAAAAAATCACTCTTCTGAGTGGTCAAAATTTAGTTCGCGGGACAGTCCTCGGGAAAGTCACAGCGAGCGGAAAATATGTGAAATCGCTCTCCGCTGCGGTGGACGGTTCTCAAGTTCCCGATTTGATCCTTGTTGAAAATAAAGATGCTTCCGCCGGGGATAAAGAAACTCTGGCTTATGAAGCTGGAATTTTCAACGAACGAGCGTTGACTCTCGGAACCGCTCATACGATTGCTTCTATCCGTGAAGGACTCCGAGTAAAAGGAATCCATCTGAAAGACTCTGTCGCTAAATAACTTTTGTTTCTAAATTTTGACACTTACTGGAGAAATTAAACTCATGCCTCCTACCATTGATATTTTCGATTCCCAAACCATGCTTGAAATGATCAACGAAAGTGAAGCCTTCAAGCCGAAACAGTTCCTCTCAATGAACTTTTTCCCTGTCTCCATGAACATCGAAGGCGATACCGTTATCATCGATATTTTTAAAGGGAAACGTCGTGTTGCTCCTTTCGTATCTCCAAAAGTTGAAGGGAAACTGATCGAAAAACGAGGATATACAACTCGAACCATTAAAGTCCCTTACCTCAAACCCAAAATGTTGACGACTGCCGTGGATTTACTGAAACGATTCCCCGGTCAAATTCCTTTCGGTATGGGACGATCTGGTCAAGAATATGCTTCTGAACAACTCGGTCGGGATCTTGAAGAACTGATGGATATGATTCGTCGTCGTTACGAAGTCATGTCTTCTCAAGCTCTTGTCGATGGCAAAATTATTGTTAAAGGCGATGGTATTGATCAAGAGATCGATTTCCTCCGCGATCCTTCTCATGAAATTGCTTTAGTCGGAACCGATGCTTGGGATGACGCGGCGAGCGATCCAATAGGCGATATTCTCGAATGGAAAATTTTAGTCCAAGAAGATTCTGGATTGACTCCTGATGTTCTGATTCTCGGAGATGAAGCTTTGTCCGCTCTCTTGAATAACGAGAAAGCCCAAAAACTCCTCTTTAGTTTCCGCGAACATGGTATTGCTACGTTGAACCGTATAGAAATGGCTGAAGGTTCGACTTTCTATGGCCAAATTCACGGTATCAATATTGTCTCTTACCATGATTGGTATTTGGATGATTTGAGCGTTTCAACACCATACATCCCTTCCAAAAAGGCAATTATGGCTGTCTCTGGAGTTCGTTCTGATAACGCAACTCATTTCGCCGCGATCCAAGATTTAAAAGCGGGTCTGGTGGCAACTCCAATGTTCCCGAAATCGTGGGAAATTGAAGATCCTTCCGGTCAGATGGTTATGGTTCAATCGGCTCCTCTCGTTGCTTTGCATCGTCCTGAAACCACCGTGGTTGTGGACGTTCTCCCATAATTTTCTTGCGTCCTCTTGATGAGGCGCAAAAAATTATTTGACGAAAGCTTTAACCTCTCTAAAGAAAGGGCAACTGATGCCACTTTATAATATCCATAAAACCGTCAAAGTTGGCGGGAAATATCACTATCCGTGTAATGCTCCGATCGAACTTCAGGAAATTAATAAATCTTACATTGATCGTAAATTCGTTTCTCTGAGTGGAGCCGTTCCGCATGAAGTGAAAACGACTCCTCCCACTCCTCCTGGCAAGGATAAAAAATGACTTTCAAGGGTATGCTCGATTCAGACATGGACATTTTCTTTAATACGGACGAGTTTGCTGAGACGGCTGAATATCGCTACCAAGACGCTGAACCTCCAACGAGTATTAGTGTTTTGACCGATTTTCAGGCAGATCTCGAAACGACTTCTATTGGACAACGTGCCACTGGATTTATTTTTTGTCGAAAGGACCAGCTCGCCGAAGAACCAAAGTTCAAAGATACGGTGACGGTTTTCTCGAAAAAATGGATCGTGGATAAGGTTGTTCAGTCCGGCGATGGTCGAGCATATCAGCTTCTAGTTTATCGTGATGCGAGGGCTATTTTGTCAAAGGCAAACAGATGAGCAGGCTAAAAGTTTTTTCTCCAGATTTGCAAGAAGTGATAGAGCTAACGAAACAGCTACCGCTTCAAGTTCGTCTGGCTCAAAACTCAGCACTTTCCTCTACTGGAGTCTTTGCAATTCAGGCAATGCAACGGTTTATCGAATCAGAAGGTCAAGGTACTTGGAAGAAATTCCATCCGTTCAGTGTCGCTTTTCGCTCTAATCGTCAGGCAGGTTTTCAGCCCGGATTCAAGCCTCATGGTGCCGGTCAGTCGCGTTTATTTCGTCGCGGTTTTCTCGGAAGAACTTCTCCTTTTAATGTATTTGGACGGTTTGCTCGGTACTTAGTTTTTAACCAGCAAATGATTGTTGGATTCTCTGCGAATAAAAAACCATCAAGCTTTAATTCGGCGATGGAGAAAGTCGTGGGGAGAATTCAAGACGGTGAAACGATTCAAGTGACTCCAAAGGTGAGACGCTTTTGGGCAAGCTCGAAGCATTTCTTTTTAAGGAAATCGACATCCGTTTTGCGGGTTCCTTCGAGGCCAATCGAGAAACCGGTCTTTACTCAGATTCAAGGATCGCTTCCAAGTTTGTTTGATCGTCGTTTTCGGGCTTCATTAGCTCGAAAAAAAATAGGGGTAGAAGAAGAATGAGTGCTGAAGACGCTTTAACAATTCGACTGTGTCAAATAACGATTGGGAAACTCAAAGCGAGTGCGCCTATCAAAGCTTTTGTTCTGGCGAAATTCGCAAAAAAGCACACGGTTATCCTTGGATCGGAAGGCGGAGCAGAGCCAGCGCAAGAAGATTATCCAGTCATCGAGATCGGAGAAATCGAGGGCGTTGGTAAAGGCGAGTCTGGAAATCCGACTTATTCCTGTGCTGTGACGATGGGAATTGTGTCAACAACGAAAACGGTAGATGACGCAGTGGATTATAAAACGATTGAATATGACGGATTGAAGTTGGTTGAAAAATTTCGCGAGTTGGTTGAGAGCGAAATCTTAGACATTAAGGGTATTGGAGCAAAGATTTTCCTCTCAGGAAAGACGTTATTAGAAAATTATCATCCTATTTTTAAATCTTCAACTGAAGTGTTTTTTGAGGTTCCTCGCTCAACAGCTGGGGGCCGTTCTTAATTTTTATTCTAGGAGGGCCAAATGGCTAATGAATGGTTGGCAAGGACGTTTCCTTACTCGATCCCAAAAGGAATTTGTAAGGTTCAAAAAGACGGTGTGTCTGAAATAGGCGGAGCGTGGTTCGATCTCGGGAACGTCAAAGAATTCAAACTGAATGTCGCGACCGAAACTAAAGATCATTATTCTACTGCGAGTGGTCTGAACGTACTCGATAAATCGATTGTTACGAAAATCGATTTCACCGGTTCTTTCATTTTGGATGTCCCGGATAAACAGATCCTAAAAATGTTTTTGTATGCGGATGATCCTACTTCAGCGGATCAAGCTTCAGGTTCTGCGGTCGATCAAGTTGTGATTTTGCCTGGGCTTCAACAACAAGTTTGGTTAGGAAAACGAGATGTTTCTGTCGTTGTCGTGAAACATAGTACAGGTAGCCCAACTTATGTTGAAGATACCGACTACAAAGTTGATTACGAAAACGGAATGGTCGCACGTTTGGATGGTGGAGCGATTACAGTAGATCAATCGACGAAAATTTCTTATAGCTATGCCGCAAAAACCATGTTCCAACTCGATGCTGGAGCCTTGAATAACCTGAAACGTCATTTCTGGTTCATCGGAGATCCCCCTGAAGGTGTTCAACGAGATGCTCAATTCTTCGCGAGTTTGGCACCTAACGGCGATTGGAGTCAAATCGGAGAGGATTTCCAAGAACTTGGCTTCAATTTCAAAGTTGAACTTCATACCCGTTATCCGAAATTCGTCAAAGTCATTGACAAAGGACTGGCAACTCTCACGTAATCTCTCTTTCCTTTATTCGTTCTGATGGCAAATATTTTCAGGTGCCAAAACACCTGAAAATATTGCTTGCTTAAATTTAAATTTGGAGAAAAAGATCATGGCGCGAAAAAAATTACAAATGGAACTGGATGAGGGTCGAAAGATCACCATCAAAGAACTCAAACTCCGTGATATTGCCGAAAATGGAAAGCTTTTAGGTGAACTTGCAAAAGGATTCAGCCTAGAAAAACTTCAGGAGATCCTTCAAATTATCCTTCCTTCCTGTTTTGAAGGCATCGATCACGCTGAATTGATGGAGCTTGCACCGAGCGAAATTAAAACTATCTGGGAAGGCTTCGAGCAGGTGAACGCAGTTTTTTTGGACACTGTAAGCTACCAGGAAAGCAAAACACTTCTCTTAAAGGTAGTGGCAACCGAGATCAAAAAGATCCACACCTCAATTCAAACGGCATTGGCAGAAAATCCAACGACCCAACCGAACAGCTCCTCTATCTCTGCTCCTGCCTAATTCAAGCGGGTCACAGAGATGTACTAGATTACGGATATAGCTTTTTTCTTGTCGCTTCTCAGAGCCTTGAAGACTTTGAGAGGCGACAAATTACGAATATGGCGTACAGCATCGGCCTAGCGTTTAGCGAAAAGGCGTTCAAAGAATTTCTGGATGAGGGCAAAAAATGAGTTCCATCGTTCGTCTGATATTCAAGATTCAGGAAGAGGGAGAGGCGATCCTCAAAGCTATCCCGAAACAGCTTGAGGCTGTAAATCAGGCTATTCAGCATACGAACGTTGCCCCGCTAAATCAGGTTTCAACTGCCATCCAGAATATCGACTTAAATACTAAAAAAGCAAGTGAGTCTTTCAAGCTTATAGAATCTAGCTTTGATAGAGTTATTAGAAGCTTCAGAGTGCAAACTTCTGGAGCGCTTGCAGACTCTACGGATCGTGTTGCTAAGCAAATTGGAGCAAGTTTTGAGACGACGTTAGCCCGTGGCGGAGTATTGATAGCAGGCGCATTCCTTGCAGAAAAGGTAGGATTAATAAAATTCTTCCAAGAAGCAATTGCAAGTTCTACTTCTTTTTTCTCTGTTTCTCAAAAGCTTTTTGTTGGCTTATCTACAACGTTAGAAGGCTCTTTTAGCTCAATATTTTCAGGTGCTATATCACACTTATCAGATATGTTTGGACTTCTAGGCGGAGTCTCTGAACTCGTTAAGGGAATCACCGGACATCTTCTCCAAGGTGCTTCGATAATACCTATATTCGGTGACGTGTTGGGCCTTGTTAGTGTTCACCTCTCATCGATTGCTGGCGGAGTAGCTGCTATAGTGACTGGCGGTCTGGGGATATTAACGTTCAATATTGCGATTAAAGAATCGATCCTGTTGGTTAAGCGATTGACTGGTCATGGAGCCCAAGCGGCAACTCCACTTGAACAAGCAACGAATCTTGTCGGGACGTTAAATCAAGGCATATCGTCGATGTCATTGACGTTCGGAAATGTGGCCAAGACAACAGCCTTGTTTTCTGCAAGCCTTTTTTTTGGTCAGACAAGTTTATTAGGATTTACCGCACTGCTTGGAGGTGTCAACTCTGCGGTATCCAGTCTATTTGCAATATTTACTACAAGCCGTTTACAAGTTTTTGCTTTTTTAGGCTCAGCAAAGGCCCAAATCGGTTTAATAATTTTAACGATTAGAAACCTTGCCGAAAGCGTTCTCCCGAATCTGAGGGATAAAGCAAAAGGATTCATCGATCTTAGAGATAACGCGAATGTTGCGGATAAAGAACTCAAAAAACTGGTCGGAACGACAACAGATTTTAATAAGGTGCTAGTACTTAGCACTACACGCAGAGCAAATCTACCTATTCAACAGCAATTCGCTTTGTTCGCCCTTGAGTTCCGAGGAATCTCAAAAGAAATCACGACTCAGGGAAATCAGTTCATTATTCTTATCGGAAAGGTTTTCGGGTTAAGTGATGAGGGCTTCAAACGACTCAGGGCTGAAGCTATTGAATTAAGTTCAACGACGCTAAAGCAAATTGGAACAAATTCGGCGACCGTTGAGCGAGCTTTTCAGAAGTCTGTGAGTTCCTCGCACCCACTCTTTAATACAATCGACAAAATTCAACAGGTCTGGCGAATTGGCTTTGGAGGGAGCAAAAGCGGAATCGCGATTGCTTTAAAGGAGTCAGAGGATCAAGCAAAGCGAATTGAAACCCAGCTCAACAAAAATAAACAGATCGGAACTACCGCTCCGGCAAAAGCTTTATCTTTTACGGGTGGTATAGACTCAACAAAACAGCTTACGACAGAAATCGCTTCGTTCAATAAAATTATTGAAGCGACTGTCCTGAGCATCAAAGATATTCCGAAGTCTTTTATAGAAGTCGAAACGATTATCAAAAGGCTTCCCGCTGAAATCGCAAAGATTCCCGAAAGCTTTACTGGCCTTAGAAGCCAACTCAAAACGCTCTCTAAGGAAATATTTGATCTGCAAAAAGCGCCTGTGATTGGCCCGAGACAAAATCTTGGAGGGAATAGACCTCCAGAGCCAAAAGTTTTTGCTCAAGGTGCTATTGGAAAAGTTGGAGGTTTATTTGATGTTTTGGGTCGATTTGGTAAAGATCAGGCAGGGATCGATGCAGTAATAAAATCTCTTAGAAATTTCGAGAGCATCGCCATTGATGTTGCAAAAGTTGTTGGCGGGGATGCAAAGAGAAAAATAGAAGAGTTTCAAAAGCTTTTTTCTGCCGGGAAATTTAAACCAGACATTGATAAAAATGCTTTTAAAAGTTTATTTAAAATTACTGAAGACTCAATCGAAAAAGCTTCAAAGACTCTGGGTACTGGAGGAAAAGACCTTGCTAGTAAATTAGTAAAAGCTATCAACGAAAGCGTTAGAAGCGGAAACGGTCGCAAAGAAGTCGAACAAGCTTTTGCCGATTTGACTGATTTGATTGCTGCGTTTTTTCCTCAATCTCCAGCCAAGCGTGGAGCCTTAAAAACTATTCCGCGATGGGGCCCAGAAATCGGATCTCAACTTTCTCAAGGAATCAAAAAAGGAACGCCTGCAGTTCTAAAGTCGGTCGATGACCTTACGGAAAATATTGCAAAATATTTTCCTAGGTCACTCGCGATCCTCGGAGCCTTGGTCAAACTTCCTCTCATGGGTCTAAAGATCCCCTTTCAAATCGCTGAGGGTATGCTTCAAGGTATCGGAGCCGTTCGAGATGCCGCTTCTAAAATCGCCGATGTCATTATCGAATCAGCCGGAAGAGCCGCCGAAACTAAAAATATTGCGGATCGGTTTGGAATCTCTACCGAGGTTCTGTCATCGTTTAATCTGGCTCTGGCCACATCAGGAGCAAACGCTTCCGACTTAACTTTCGCTTTCCAATCGTTCCAGAAAGTCTTGAGCAAAACAGCGACTCCTGAAGATGTCGCAAAGTTCGAGAAACTTGGAATAAATCTGGACAAGGCAAGAAATGCAAACGAGCCGTTTGTTGCCTTGTTATTCCAAGTCGCGGATCGACTAAAAGAAGCCGGAGCGGGTTCGGAAAAGTTTGGACAGATTGTCGAGGCCGTTGGATTAAACCTCAATTCAAATTTCGTTAATGTTTTGCTAAAAGGCTCGAAAGGATTAGAAGAACTTCAGCAAGAAGCTTTAAGTTCAGGCACTATATTAACCGAAAAAGTCGGAAAGCTTGCTCAAGAATTTGTTGCCATCGGTGCAAAATTCGAGGTCATCAAGAATAACTTTCTCAACGGAGTGCTCGAAGAAATCCTTCCAGTCGCTATCAAAACCGGAAATGAATTGCTTCAGATTTTCAGGGATAATCAAAAAACGATCGAAGATGTGCTTAGAACCGTTGCCGATTTTTTTGCAGAAGGTTTAAAGACCGCAATTAATTTCACAAAAGTTATTATAGTTGAGCCTCAAAAAGCTGTGGCTATAGCTCTTTCTATAATTGATTCATTTTTCAAGCTGGCCCTAAAATCACTTGAGATCGGCTTTCCTGTTTTAAGACGAGCTATCTCTAAAGGGATTGACGGGTTAAGTGGAATATTTGTAGAGAAGGCTTTAGAGTTTTTGCCAGAAGGGACTGAAGCCTTCGTGAAAGGAACTGGTTCCTTCATAAAAGGAACCAAACAGGTCATTTCAGATATTACTCCGTCCATAAAAGAAACTGAAGACGCTATTAATAATAGCCTTATAGGTAGAATTATTAATAAACTAACCGGAGCCGATATAGCGGAAATAAAAGAATCTACAGAAGAGACAAGGAAAGCACTGGAGCAACGAGCCAAGATTTTAAGTAATCTTCCTAAGGAAGATATTCCTGAACTTAAGCCTAAAGATAAGCCAAAAATATTCGATGGCTTAATCACTGACGAAGAAAAAGCCGAATTCAAAGCAACACTGCAAGGCGTTACCGATGAACTTAAGGAAACATTTAAGAAAATAAACGAAGAAAATATCACAACTGACGATATAAATAAAAGAATAGCGTCGATTGGACAGACCTTCAAAGAGGGCTTTCATGAAGCTTTTTCGTTTGTTTTTTCGGATGAAACTCAAGCAGAAATTTTGGATGGACTTGGTCTGATCAAAGACAAGGTTACGGGGACGATATCAGAAATTGCGAATAGCGAAAATGTTGCTTTCTTAAAGGGCGCTTTCTTAGCAAAACTAGCTGACAACAGAAGAATAAACAATGCTGAACGCGAACGTATCAAGAAGCAATTGCAAGAACAGACTGACGCCAAAAACGCTGAAGAAATCATCAATAAACTAGCGCGAGAAAAAAAAGCTCTTGCAGAAATTCCACTTCTTTCAGACAAATCAGTTGCTAACGCAAGAAGGATACTTAAGGAATTTGGAGAAGATACTGCATTAGCAAAGCCTCTCAAAACTCTTTTGGACAAAGTTACAAAAGCAGATCCCTTTTTAGGCTTGAAACTCTCAATAGAAGTTCTTCGAAAATCTACAGAAGCAGAACTGCCTTTCATTCAAGATGAAATTTTAGCGGCGTTTAAGGCCGTTACCGAGAAAGATCCGTTTGTTGCGTTACAAGCGTCACTTAAAGTTTTAGAAGCTGAAGCTGGAGGGCTCAAAGAAAGGCTCGCGGCACAAGCTTTTAACGCAGTAGTAGGTAGCGAGGAATTTAAGAAAAAAGCAAAAGATTCTCCAGATCAAGCCTCTGGCTTAATTGACCAAGGAATTACGGCGACATCCACAGAAAATAAGCCAGAGATCGGTAATGCTCTTGAAGCACAAAAAAAGGAGCATAAGGAAGTTGCAGACGCAATTAAAAAAGCCTATACGACTTCATTTGATGCTATTACTCAATCACTCCAAATGATGGTGGATCAGGGCGGTAAAAACGCAAAGAAATTCTTTATTGCGATGAAGGCCGTTGCTCTAGCTAATGCGATCATTCAAGGTATTTTAGCCGTTCAAGCGGCACTCGCAGATTTAACCGTGACAAGCTATATCGCAAGAGTGATCAATGCGGCAAGTGCGGCTGTGTTGGCCGCTGGAAACGTGGCGACAATCATAGCTACAACAGTTCAAGGAATGGCTAAAGGTGGGCCTGTTTATGGCCCCTCTGGAACTGACGTAATCCCTGCCAGATTAACAGCCGGAGAATATGTTCAACCTACACCAGCCGTAGATTTCTATGGCCTTCCTTTTATGGAAGCCATTAGAAATCGTATGCTTCCACGAGACTTCGGAGCCAATCTTATCAGCAATCTCCCAAGCCATTTTACCTCACCGGCATCTCTGAGATTTGAAAGCGGAGGAGTCGTCCCCACGGCTGATCCACTACGATCTATAGGACAACAAGCACCTCCTCCAGTGATCCAGAATAATATCACAAATATCGTTGATCCAGCCATAACCGAGCGACATTTAGCCTCAACACGCGGCGAAAAGCAGATCCTCAACATCATTACAAACAACGCGGAAGCCATCAAGAAAAGCTTAGGAGTAAGGTAAAATGCCATTTATAACTGGAACCGTTAGTACTTTTACGAATAAATTTATCAATACTCCTGAAACTATTGGCACTGGAAATGGCGTGGCTACAGTCTTTTCCTATACGGTGACAAAGCCTCCGATTTTTATTTCTGGTGTGAAAATTTCCTATGTCATCGCGGCAGTCACCCATACTCCGACGAGCGACGCAAACGGGAATTTTACCGGAACTGGACTCACTTCTGGAACCGTGACCGAGGCTGGATTGATCAGCTTAACGTTCTCGACGGCTCCAGATAATGCCTCTCTGATTCGAGTCACTGAATACACGACAAAAGGAATCGCCCAGAAGCTTAAAGAATTTATTTGTGCAGGTGTTCAATATACTGAAACCGTAGGAACTGGAAATGGAGTCACGTTAAGCTTTAATTATGTTCCAACTGCGGGGCCGATTGCAAAAGGGCAAATACGCTTAAAATTCCGTATCTCTGGCGTTTGGTACTGGGTTTACGACAATGGGAACGCTGAATTTATTCACGATAAAATCGTATCGTCGATTATCGATTATGACGCGACCCCTTCGATTGATATAACTTTCGTGAACCCGCCTGAAAATACTTTTTCGATTGAGATTGTTTATACCGATAGCGCTATTGAAGGCCGTGATTGGCTAATCTGGAGAAATACGCTTGCAAAAACAAATCTTAACGTTGATGCGTTTCCAGGGCTTCTTTTGCAAGAATATATTTTCAGAAACTCAGGAAAAAACTATTCTGAAGACCTCTGCTTTGGGCTCCGCGAAAGTCAGCACATAGCAACGAATCAATATTTGCTTGAACTTAACATTTATGAACAATTTAATGAAGCTTATTTCGTTGCAAATTCATGGAACTATAATTCTCCTCAAGTTTCTTTTGACACTACGACAAAACATTGGACAGCGCATCCAAGTTCAACTTTTGCAGATTTGCCAATGACCTATTGGATTCGAGCAACAAAAAATATCGTTTCAATAAATGTTAAGGTAGCCGGAACAATTTATACTGGCTTTCTTGCTGGAGTTGGGATTCGTTTTTCAAGCAAACAGAATTATCCTAATCCTTGTTTTATCATTGGGAATAGTACAGGAAATTTTCAATATACTAGTATTGCATCAACGCATTCAATGTATACTAATGTCGTTGGCACAAATCAATTTTGGTACATTAAGCAGACTGGTGGAATAGCAGCCTTCAGCACAGGTGGAATTGAGGGTGCGAGAATTCAACCAACAACTTCTTATATTGCCTCCGGAAATATTGGGAAAACGACGAATAATAAAGTCGTTTTATATGAATTATTCGTAGAAAATGTTGTCCCAACAAAATTAAATTTTCAGATTCCAGACATATATCATACACCATTTCTAGCAATGACGACCGAAGATGAATTAACCGAAGGTGTCGATATTTTTAAAGTATTTCAAAATATTTTTAGAACAACTTCATTTGATTTTTATGCAGTAAAAATGACGGATTAAATATGACTATTTTAAATTATGAAGTTCATAGTAACGTTGCAAGTGCGAAAGCAATGATAGCCTTATTCAAAGACTTTGCGGTTGCTCAAGGATGGTCATTGTTACATTATCAAGTCAGCAAACAGTGGGTCGTTACAAGTGGGTGGATTGCTGGAACTGAGGATTTTCTTGCAATTAAGTCAACAGGATTTGGAGCACAAGATTTGCAATTTAGAATGAGTGTAACTAATGAAGCTACGAATGTTGCATTAGTGAGGCTTGGTGCATATCGTGGCTCAACTGTTCTTGATTTAACGACAGGAACTCATCCCGTTTTTCAAACGACCGCCGGACAACAAAAATGGAATCTGAATTCGGATATGTTTACAACTTTTCCTGATGCTGCCGGTGGCCCAATTGAAACTGTTTGGTTTTTTGGAAACAGTAAAATATTATTTATTATTGCAAAAACTGCGATTGACTATTGTGTTGGAATGAGTTTCGGAAGCCCAGAATTATATGATCCCGTAGAAGATGAAGGAAACTATTCAGGGCATATTCAATCTTCTCTAAATCCTGCAAATTATTATTACAATAAAACGCTTAGGATGCCGCTTGATTATCCTCTAATTGCTAGCGGTACAGCAACTTCTTTTTTTTATGATAACATTTTAAAAAGTAATAATGCGTGGCCAAATTTCGTATTAAATACTTCTGGAATAGCAGATATTAACGGAATAACAGGCGGTTATGGACATTTAGTTCGTCAAAATTCTTATTCTGAAGTTAAACCAATTTTTAAACAAACGGCATACGTCCAACATATAAGCGATTCTGCTTATCGCGCACTTGGAACGATGTGGGCATATCGAACTTATTTTGAGCCAATTTGGGAAATTGGCAGACACGTTTTGTATGGGACCGATGAATATATTTTATTTCCGGGTGGTAGAACTTCGTGGCCTGGTGGTTATGCTTTTAGGATTTCATAATGGCAACGCATTTAGGAACCTACAATCAAGCTCAATACGCATTTGTGAATCAGCCGGGGATTCAACCATACCCGATTGATTATAGTAATGTTACAAGTGATTACGCTATACTTGCAGACCATACATACGCAGAAAGCCCGACAATTGTAACCATCCATGAAGGGCTAATTGATAGAGGAATGACACCAGCACAGCAGGTTTTAGAACGGATTTACTTCTATCCTATTAACGATAGCTTTGAGCATATTCTCCAATATGGCTTAATTACAGGAGAAGAAGTCCAGGAATTCACAATATGGAACGCCTTCACTAGTGCAGCGAAATTGATAAGCAACATCACGGAAATTGAAACAACTGGTAGCGGACATAACGTTCCTACGCTTCCAGTCACTTTAAACGGCATGAACAAAAAAAACTACAATATGACCGTATTTGAACTTGGTCCACCCATTCAAGACAGTGATTACATTTTTACCGTTGGAGCCGAGGTCTTTCTACTCCAAGTATTAGGCGAACGGCTTCAAGAGCTAAATTCAATATTCGAGCCGAACTGGAAAGATCCAGTAAAATTCTCTTATGATTTCTATACGGTCATCTTCCGAAATAAAGTTTTTAAAGAGCAGAGAAGGCCGCTTTATAATAACGTTCTACGCGCTCAAGAGGCCTCGTTTTTAGTAAACGAGGCCGACTTTGAACGAGCACATAACATTTTAAAAAGAGCGCATACTGATGTCTTCTTCGTGCCTATTTTCCATGAGCTTTTAACTCCGACTAATCCGCTACAAGGTTCAGGTTTTATAAATGCTACCGAGGATATTGAGGATTATTACAACCTCATGAACTTCACGGATACGCTTTTGATTAAGTCGAGGATTGATACAACGCTGAACGAATACGCTGAGATAGATAGTTTTAATATTGGGCTTAATCGAATAATTTTAGCAAGCCCAATTGTGAATAATTATGTACTTTCTCAGACCGTAGTGATACCAGTTTTCAAGGGGCGTTTGGCTGGATTTAAACCTCGATATCATACAGGGAAAGTCATTACTTTTTCGCTCCAATTTTCCGAACCAAGAAGGGGCGAATAATGGCAGATTTTCTTAATAACCTTTCGACTTATCCTATCCTGAGAATCAAGCCAGACTGGGTAGATGGTATTGAAGCAGAATTTGAACTTGCCCAGAAGGTAAATAATTATGCGGGTACGATAGATGAGGTAGTGACTTATTCAGATGAGCGTCCATTTGGTTGTGACTTGCCTTTCAAACTTATGTCCAAGGCTGATGAGTACGAGTTTATCGAATTTTTTATTCAGCAAAAAGGGAGATGGGCAAGATTCTGGCTACCGGCTCCGCATGATTTTTTCGAGATGGCCGAGGATGGGGTTGAGGATGATACGTTCATCATCGTGAAGGATAGAATATTTCGGGATGCTCATAGAGGTTTCGAGAGGCTTTTAATCGAGATGAAGAATGGCGATCTATTGACGTTTAAGATTATTTCAGTTTTACCGGGCCCGCTTGGAGGTCAGGAAACACTTAATCTTTCAACGGCATTGGATCGAGATATTCCGATTGAGGATGTCCTAAAATGCACGTTTATTTATCTTGGGCGATTCGATGGTGACAGAATAGAACTTGAGTATTATACAGATCGAGTCTCCTCTTCAGGTCAAAAATTTGTTGAGCTTGTAAAGGAATACCCATGACCTATGCGACCGAAATCAAAAAAGTTGAGATGATGCCTTTCGCAGAGATTTTCGAGCTAACCTCTGGAAATCGTGTATTTCGTTTTACGTCCTCGGAGCGTGATTTTACGTTTCAAGGGAATCTTTATCGAGCGGCTGTCATAAAACGAACTGTCCCAACTGAAGACGAAAGCTTTAAGCCAACACGTATGACGGTCACTATGCCCATTGTTGACCCATTAAACGAATACCTCGCCAATACACCAATAGAGCCGACTCTAATAAAGATAACGCGAATCTTCATTCACGATTTAACTGCCTATAAAGTTATTTTTTATGGCGAAATTATAGGCGTAAATCTTGTCGAAGCAGGAGATCAAGGAATAGCTACGGCTGACTGCGAGAGTGGAACGATTTATTTTCGCAACAAAATCCCGCGCGTAATCTATCAATCCTTTTGTAATAACGTCCTCTACAAGCTTTCGGAGCCACTTAGACCTAATTGCAACGTCAATAAGGAACTATTCAAGACGACCGCAATTGTTACGCTTTCAGGCAATACAATTAGTTCCTCGTCATTCGACGCGTTTGCTGATGGCTGGTTTATTAATGGACACGTTGAGACCGCTTATGGAGATTTCCGTAATATTACGGATCATGTCGGGCCTTTATTGACTCTTACTGTTGCGTTTGATGCTCGCTTGGTTGATGGAGCCACGGTTTACGCTTTCCCCGGATGTGATAAAGCCCCTCCAACTTGCCGGGACAAGTTCAATAACTTCGAGAATTTTCAGGGATTTCCTTATATCCCATCGAATAACCCTACCGTTTGGGGGGCTAAATAATGAATAATTTAACGGTTGTTTCAGGACTTTGGCGCTCTGGTTCTTCAATGATGATGCAAATTCTTGAGGCTGGAGGATTAGAGCCGATATTCCATTACCATAAGCCGGATCAATATAATGAACGTGGTTATTACGAAATTGAGGAAAAAATGGCCCCTCGTGTTTATGCAGAAATTTGTGAGGGCCAACATCCAAATTCTTGCGTGAAAATATTAACCCCATTTCTTAAAAATAATGACTTGATTTACCTAGCCAAACAAGTGATTTTTATGCAACGTAACTATGATGAGATTATTGCTTCGACTGAGAAATCATCCGGTTATTCACCGTTTAAGAGAAAGCTCCAAATATTAGAAAAAGAGGCGAAAGAGTTTCTTGCTGGGCAACGGTTAGCAATATTTTACCTAAACTACAATGAGATTATAGAAGATCCAAAAGTCGCGCTAACGCCGATCAAATTCTTATTAAAAGAATTTGAGTCGGCTTGCTCAGCGGTTGAGGAAAGTCTCTATAAGAGCCGAGGTAAAAATGAAGCCGTATTTTGAAGATAAACATAATCAGGAAGAGTTTTTAAAACTCTTGGATACTTGGAAGGGCGTGCCTTATGAACACATGGGCGAAAGTAAAAGTGGAATTGACTGCTCGAAGCTTTTAGGAAAATTGCTTTTGGAGATGGGAATTCTTAACGGAAATTTAGAGAAAGTTTACAAGGCTCCGGATTGGTATTTAAGCTCGAAAAAAGAAGTTCTCTTAGAGTTTGTGAACCTAACATTAAAGGAACATCTTAACAAAAAAGACTTCTATTTCATGAAAATACCTACGCCGAATGAGCTTCGATTTGGAGATTTTTTGTTTTTCGCGATCGCCTCCTCTGGAGTTTGTAACCATTCGGCAATTTATTTGGGTGAGGAGCGCATTTTTCATTGCCTTACAAATAGACACTGTTGTTACGACCAATTAAATTTCTCTTGGAAAAAGCGTATTGCTTGGGCTTATAGGTTGATGTTATGGTGACAGGTTTAGCAATCGCAGGTTTAGTGGTTGCTGTTATTTCAATAATTGCTTCAGTTACATTCACAATTCTGTCAGCCAGAAAAACTGCTCCAGAACAAGAAAGCGACATGAGCGCGGCTACCATTGATGACGTACAGGCAACGCGAACGAACGAGGGCGCTGTTGTGCCTGTAGTTTATGGGACTTGCCGCATTTCGGGAAATATTATTTGGTATGCGAATTTGATAAACGAAACAACGTATTTATTCGCTGAAACTGCTTCGGTTAGTGGATTCCGATACTTTTTGGACCTCTGGCAAGCAATTTGTTTCGGGAAAGTTGAGCTTCTTGGAGTTTTCGTAAACAACGAAAAAGTCGTCGATATAGGCGTAATGGAGCCAAACTGGACTTTCCTTCAGATGCAGTTTTCTGACGGCGAAACAAATACGATTCCATCGCAGTTTTTTGGTGATGGACCCGGTGAATTTATCAACAAATTACCCGGAATCGCTCACATTTACTTGAATTCCTATCTTTTGGGCGAGAATAATACAGTAGTTCCAACGATCCATTTTCTCGTGAAGCGAATCCTTGAAACGCCTCTAACGAATCAGAATATGGATTCAGGATCAAACCCCGCGGCAGTAGTTTGGGATCTCCTGAAACTATCTGGAGTACCTGATAACAAGATTGACCAGGTATCCTTTCAGGCCGCCGCTGATTTCTGGTTCGCAAAAGACTATGGAATCAATTTCTCGGTTAATTCTATAACCCAGCTTCAAGACCTCGTTAAGCGAGCAATAGGCGGTTTAGATGGAATTCTTACAACAAATACAGACGGAAAGTTCATCATCAAAATAAAAGACCCTGATTCGGATCCAGTTGATTCAATTTCGGATGATGACTATATCGATTTCAAGGCTAAGAGAACAACTTATGCTCAGGTTGCAAATGACTTCAAGGCTACGTTTAAGGACGAGGAGCAGGATTACACGACCCGGACCGTGGTAGCTCAAAATCAAGCGGCTATAATGATCAACGAAAATATTGTCACCGAAGCTATTGATCTGAATATCTTTACCAAGGTTGCTGCAGCATCAAAAAGACTCACCGAAATCATGAAAAATTGGAGCTATCCAGCCCTAGAAATTGATGTCGAAACTCATCTTGGATTATCGGAATTGCTTCCAGGTGATAAAGTAGAAGTCAGTAACACGAAATTAGGAATTATTTCGGCGGATTTTTGGATCACTGAAATCAACAAAAAAGACCTCGACAAGAACGAATTTGGATTTCGTGCACGTCAGGTTACAGAAACACTTTTCGACGACATATTTCAGCCTTCAGGCGGATCTTATAACGTTCCTCAAGTTTCAACGCTGGAAGAGTTCGATAACGTTCGATTTTTCGAGTTACCCTATACGTCGCAATACGGATTTGAAGTAGCTCTCTTGTGTCTCGTGAATCGTGAAAAAGGCTTTGAGACTTCTTTTAAGCTCCAGATTTCTCAGGTGATTGACTCCGGTTATCAAGATATGGCCGTTTTCTCGAACTTTTCTCAAGCTGGATTTCTCGCGGAAGAATACCCTCTCACCCGAAACATCGACTTGGAGCAAGGAATTCTCTACACTCCAGCATTGAAAGACCCTCGATTTAATACGATTTCTGGAGCAGAACTCTTCACAATGCCGAGATACGCGATCATCGGAGATGAAATTCTAGCCTTTCAGACGGTCACGAACGAAGGAAGCGATGTTCGACTCACGAATGTTATCCGCAATCTGTTTAACACAACGCGAGCTATCCACACTATAGGACAACAAATCTTCCTCGTGAATCTCGGAGCGAACGTCCTTCAGGGGATTCCATTCTCGTCGTTCTACGCGAAGGCAATTCCGCAATTCGGAGCCGATATATTCGACCCTTCTTTAGTCACTCCGATTCTGGTCACGCTTACCAATAAAGCGAAGAAACCGCGTCCTCCCGGCTATGTTCTCGTCACTCGTATTGGTTCCAGTATTACGGTTGAAATTTGGCCAAATACTCCAGATATTGATGGATTTGGTAATGGTCTCCCTTCGATTGTTTTAACGCCCTCATCTCCTCCTTATCCATTCAATGGAGACTTTTTGTTGGATTACGAAACAGGAACACTTGTTCTCACGACCACAAGCATAGGGAACTTCACGAAATCAGGAGCTTTTACGCTCACTATTAATGCAAGACGCTTTAACCTTTCCTCAGAGGACTACACGGTCTCTGTAGGTGCAACAGATGGAGAGTATTCATAATGCCTACGTTACCTTCTGGATTGATTACCTTAACGAGCAGTACTCAAGGATGGAACGCTCCAGTCAATACCAATACCGAGCTACTTGATGAGCGTTTTGTCGAGATGATTCTAGCAGATGAAGTACCCGGAGATTCTGCTATTCCCAACGTTGTCGCCGGTTCTGCCGAAGCCTTAACAGATTCAACAACAGGCACGGCAAGTAATACGATCAATGATGTCACAGCCTCATTTTCCCAGAGTGTTTTGAACAACAATTTTGCTTCACTAACCGATGAAATAAATAAGTTAAGGAATGATCTCGTCGCTCTCCAAACCAGTTATAACACCCTATTGAGTAAACTACGAAAGACCGGAGGGGTTGGTATTCTAGCCGACTAGAAGGAACCACATGAACGACACCGTGATTATTGGACTCATCTCTACTCTATGTACTGCGGTTGCCACACTATGGACTACCTATGTATGGCTCCAGAAGAATAAGGATGAGGCCATTCAGAAGGAGCGAGACCGAGCCGATCAGCTTATTAAAGAGCAAAGAGATTGGCTCCAGAACGATTATAAAGAGGAGAAAGAGTTCATCATCTCTCATTATGAATCTATGTTGCGTGTACTCAAGGAACGATATGGTATTGATAAGAACGTCCTCGAAGAAGAAACAAAGAAAACAGACAGGATAGATAGACTCTCTATTTCAGACATGGCCCACATCTCCAATGAGATGAGAGCTAAACTAAACGAGAAGGATAAGCCATGATACTGCACATAATACTCTTAGCACTCAATCTCCTCACGATTCTATCAGTGTTTAAATACCACACCTATAAGCGGGACCAACTCAGGACACAACTCAAGCAGGTTCAAGAATCGCTCCATCCGTCCCTCTTCCGTGACAGAGTGATGCAAACAGAATGTTGCATTATCTGTCACGGCAATACTCCCAACAAACCAGCAGGATACCCTAGACAAGTGAGTATCCATGACCTCTGCCTCAATCGATACAACGCAAACGAAATCAAAGTCAAACGCGTAGGTCAGACAATCGACAACAAACAAATCAATCTTAAAAAGGAACAAACCATATCAATGCAACAAGAAAGGCTTAAGATGCTTACTACACAAGGAATTCAAGGTACTGTACCGGGTTAAACAAGAAATAGGGGTAAAACTGG
>ERZ1292625.1239-Hain-H41-01um-R1-1239-length-31856-cov-7_pt1 | contig 31856 bp, 49 predicted proteins | sample MGYA00564400_ERZ1292625 | MGnify/ENA primary metagenome ERZ1292625 (study PRJEB36523, sample SAMEA6512639) | groundwater metagenome | collected 2019-01-08 | study: AquaDiva: Metagenomics assemblies of 32 groundwater samples
CTCCTGTACCTGGCCGCCGGCGTAAAGCGCGTTGCGCGCGCCGGTCTGGTCGCCCTCGGTGAGCGCCGTCCCGGCCTGAGAAAGCGCGTTCTCGGCCCGCATGTCCTTGCCAACGCCATAGGCCTGCCCATACGCGGCAAGCCCGCCGCGAATGTCGGGATAATCGATCTGAGGAAGAAGCGATGATGGCATCAGAAGATCGCCCTGTTGGAGCCTGGAACCTGACCGGCGGCGAGGCCCTGGCCATAGAGGCCGTAACTCGCGAGATTGTTAAGCCCGGAAACCCCCGCCTGGCCCGCGCCGATGATGCCCTGGCCCTGCAGCATCCCGGCCTGGCTGAGCAGATTGCCCTGCGCCGTCGCCGATTGCTGCCCAGCGCCCGCGAGCGAGGTCGCGGCGGAGCGTCCGGTATCGACCAGCCCGCCGAGCTGGCTAAGCCGGTCCTTATACTGCCCATAGAGCGCGTTCTGGCCGGTTCTGAGCAACGCGTTGGCCAGCCCGCCGCCGGTGTTGCCGATAATCGAATAGCGCCGCATGGACTCGTTCAGCGCGTTGTTGAGGCTGGTCTCGAAGCCAGGGTCGGTCTGGAAATTGGCGTAGAATTCGGCCTGCTTGTCGCGGCCGCCCAACCCCACGGCGTTGCCATAGAGTCCAAGCGCGTTCTCGCCCGCCCCGGTATAGGGCTTGAGCAGCGCCTTGGTTTCCTGGAACTGCTTGGCCTGCAACTTTGCGGCCTGCTTCGCCGCCGACGCCGCCTTGTTGGCGCCAAAGATGCTCGCGCCCGCCCCGATCGCCGAAGCGCCGAGAATGGCGGCCGTGGTGCCGATTGCCATTGAGATGTCCTAGAGGGTTTTGATGAATTGCTCTTCGAGCCTGGCATAGCCCAGCCTGCGATACAGGTCGGAAACGGTCTCGTTTGGTGAGACGACGAGAGATTTAGCGACGCCGTTTGATCGCGCCCATTGCTCGGCGGCAAGCAGCAGGCGCACGCCGCCGCCTCGCGCGCGAGGGAGGACGTACCAGAATAGCTCCGACATGACGCTGTCGCCGGAATGCGGATGCGTGGTGGCGATGACGCCGATCATGCCGACGGCTTCGCCGGCCTGTTCGTCGATCAGCACCAGCCCATGCGGCGCCTCGATCAGATCGGCGGCGAGATTGGCTTGCGCGTCCTCGTTGATGGCGAGATGGCGGGCGTAGCCGCTTTCGCGCATGAAGCGGACCCCGAGATCGACGAGGCGCGGAATGTCGGCGTGTGTCGCCTCGCGGATCATGTGGCGCTAGCCGATCAGGCGCATTGCAGATAACAGCTCTGCAAGAAGTTCTCAACCCCCTCGTCATCCATGTCTATGGATGTATTCGCGGGAGTGCCGTTGTAGATTTTATAGGCAAGGTAAAGAGAAGTATTAGGACTTATTTCTCCGTCCTTGGTCGTGCTGAACGTCCTTGGATCGACTGTCGAAAGACCACTGTCCGAATAGACGCTATAAGCGCCGAGAACGATGAGTGGCGTGGCGCCACTCCCGGCGGTTACGGTCTGGGATACGGGATTTGCGGCGGTAGCCTCTCCGCCCACACTCAATGGCGACGCGGTCGAGATCGCGATATTGCCACGAAAGACATACATCGCCTTATATACATATTCATCTCCGGTCATTCCGGTGATGGATGAGGACGATTCCGATCCATCGGCAATTTTGTAAGACAGATTTTGCCGCGCGAAAGTCCCGTCCGTCAGATTGCCGATCGAGGTGAACCCCGTTGGCGTCACAAGCGTTGGCGGTGGACTGGCAAGGTTTTCAGCTCTGTCCAGCAACACAAGCAGATCGCCAGCCAGAATCGAGGCCGGCGCGGTTATCGAGGCCGCCACGCTCGTCGCCGAGCCGAAAACCGAAATCGAGGCGATTTTCGCCCGGAAAGCATAAGGATTGATAATCATCCGGCTCATGGGCGGTAGCCGAGCAGAATGACCTTGAGCCCTTTCGCCGTGCCATCGCCGATCTGATCCACGTCGATGGTGATTTCGGCGTCATCCGCGAGCGCCTTGTCGGAAATCACCGCCGCCGCCGCCGCCGTGGTCGAGGTTTTCTCGGTATTGTCGATGGTGAGCTTGGTCGAAAGGATTGTTGTCCCGGATTCGTTGATATCCACGGTAAAAACAGCGCCGGAAGCTTGCGCCGTCGAGAGCGAAGTCCTGACCTCGGTTAACGTCAACGCGTAGGGCATCCGGAACTTGACTTTATCCGCCGCGGCGGTGATCGCCGTGGTCTCGTCCGAGCAGGCAACGATGAAGCTTTCGCCTGCTCGGACCAATTGCTCCAGCCGCGCGAAATACGCATCCCATTCCAGATCGAGCCGCCCCGTCGCCGGGTTGACGATCTGCTTGTTCTGCGGACGGACCAGCTGCGCCATCAACGCACCGCCCGGCCGGTCACCCAGGCCTGGATGACGCCGCGCAGCACCGGCGCGGATGCCCGGAACCGCCAGATACGGCCCGGCTCCTCAATCAGCCCCCATTTGTCCCATTTGACGCGGGAGTTGCGCACGCCGACAGCGCCGAGGTCAGCCTCGCGCTCACCGGTGAAATTGGCGCCGCCATCGTCGGAATAGTCGCACATGACCTTGGGCGCCGTGCCATGCGCGCCGCCGCTTGTCAGGCCGACGCCGGCGATGATGTCGAGATAGACGCTATCGCCGGTCAAGCGGTTCGGGAAACGATGGGAATGCCCGCACCAGATCTCCATGACGAGATTGGCGCCGCCCTCGGTCTGGGTATCCGGGTCGATGCGATACAGCTTGCCATCGCTGGTATTGCCAACAATGTAGGCTCCGTTGAACGCCTCCGATCCCGAAGCCAGCCAGCGGGCCGCGCCATAGCTTTTCCGCTGAGTCCACTGCGAGGTCGTGACATCGTACTGCCAGGTCCAGAGGCTGGATGAGATCACATAGATTTCGTGGCCGTGGAATGTGTGCGTCGAGCCCTCGATCGCCTCGCGCTGAATCTGCGTCAGATCGGCGATGTCCCGCTCGACCGCGTGATTGGAAATCCGCTGCGCGCCGCCGTCGCGCCCGAGCCGCACAATGCCGTCATCGTCGATCCAAGCCAGCCCCCGCGCCAGCGGCACGATGGAATGCGGCGCGCCGCAGCCGATATCGATGTTCTGCTGCACCGGCGAGAAAAAGAAGTTCTCGGCCGCCAGCGATGGATCGGCCTGCCAGATTTCAGTCCCCTCGGCCTTGAAGACGTAGAGAAAGCCGGCATTGGCGACGACGCGCTTCAGGTCGGAGCTGTCCGCGCGCGCCGTGCCGAAAGCGTCGGCCTGAATCGACGCGCCGCTCTCGACATCGGTGCAGAAGATGCGGCCGTCCTCGATGCCGAGCACGAAGACGCCCTTGAGATAGCAGATCGAATTCGGCGTCGGCAGGTCCGCATCCGTGACCTGCGTGATGACGCCGCTTTCGAGGATATAATATTGCCCTGCGTCGGTGACGATGCCGATCTGCGGCGTGGCGCGCCGGTTGCGCGCCAGATGCAGGCGGCCCGATCCAACCAGGGTGCCGACGGCGGTGTCGACGAAGCCCTGGTCGTAGCTGATGACCTGGTTGCCGGTGAAGTGGATCAGCTCGTCGCTGGTCAGCTCGATCAGCCCGCGCGAGGCGCCCGTATAGCTGTCGTCATCGAGCCGCGTCAGCCCCGGCGCGGCGTAAACGGCGTATTGCGATTTGCCGCCCGACCCCGATTCCTCGGCGTAGGCGTTGACGAGGCGCGCGTTGGCGGCCTGTCCATCGCGCCCGATCGCGGAGCCGGCGGGCAGGGCGAGCTGAAAGGTGGGCATCCGCTAGGCGCGGCCCGGCGTGAAGGTCACGCTGTCCTCGCGGTCGAAATCCATCGCCGCGCGCAGAAATATTTCGGCGCGCGCGATGATGCGATCCGCTTCCTTGCCCTCGATCGGATAGTCGTCGAGCAGCCGCGAGGCGAGATTGTAGCCGACGGTCTCGAGCCATTCCTGGGGAACGTCGATATCGTTGTCGAGCGTGTCGATATCGTCGCTGCGCTTCTGATAGGTGACGCGCAGCGTTTCGGTGGTGATCGTCGCTTTCACCGGCCAGACATAGAGCGTCGGGGCCGAGCGCTGCGCGTCGAAATAATACATGTTCGGAATGCCGGCGGAGGTCTTGTCGGGCAGGTCAAAATATTCCGTGCGCTCCATTTCCTCCATCGGCAGATCGCGGCTGTTCGTGTCCCGGTAACGGATCGACAGAATGCGCAAGGGGTTGAGTGTCGCGGAGAGGTCGTAGGACGCCGCGGCGTTGGTCATGGTGACGCTGCCCTCGGTTTTCTTCCATAGGTTCGGCCCGGTCATCTGCCATGATTTCAGCATCAGATTGAGGGCAAGCCGCGCGTCCTCGGCCTGGGCAGCCGATGGCGTCGCGCCAATGCCGATGATGTTGCATTTCTTCAGCGCGAAGCTGATCGCCTCACGGGCGGTGAGGCTGAAATTGACGGAGCCGGACAGCGCCATCAGGAAAGGCTTTCCACGGTCACTTCATTGGCATCCAGAAACACGTCGGTGGACGGATTGGCGAAGGGCGGCGCGATGTCGTCCTTGCGGCCGCGCACGAAATCCTGCGGATGACGCGGGTCCCAGCATTTCGAGCAAACTCGCAGGCCGGTCCACTCCTTGCGGATTTCGCTGGCGTAGCGCGTGAAGCCACAGCGCTGGCATCGATAAAGCCAGTCGCCGGATTTGTGCCGGTTGCGGATGGGCATGTCAGGATTTTCTGATCAAGAGGATCAGCGTGCCGAAATCGCCGATCCCAAGGCCGCTCGTCGTGATCTGCAGCTTGCCCGATCCATCGAGCTGATTGGAGCGGTCCGACAGGCCGCCAAAGGCGTCGAAGTCCAGCTGCATGGCCTCCCCGCCCGGTATTGACCAGATCGGCGTATCGCTGGTCAGATAGTCATATTCGAGCCGCGCGTCGAAGCCGACCAGGCCATGCCAGAGCCTGCTGATTTTCAGCGATGGGACTGGCGGCAGTGGCACTTCGAAGCTGGTGGCCGGGTCCACCAGGACCTGGTCCACCAGATCGCCGCCGCCATCGCCGAGAATCGACACGTGAAAGACCGCGTTGCGCGGCCCATCGTTGAGTTTCGCGATCGTGATCTGGGCCATGGGCTGTCCTTCAGGTTACACGTCGATTTCAACCCAGGTGAGCGCGGCAATGCCGACAGCCGCCGTGGTCAGATAGGAGAATGACAAATTAGTGCCGGGCGGCAGGATGATCTGTCCGTTGGTGTTGTCCTCATAGACAGCCGGAGTAATCGAAGACGCCGCGACCACGGCGGCGATCGGACGCAGCCAGACCGGAGCTGCCGGCAGGGTCGCGGCGGCGTCGGCGAGGCCAACGCCATTCCTCGCGTTGCTCCCATACATCAATCCATTGTGAATAACGGCGGGCGTCGTATGTGTGACAGCGGTCGGCGAGACAGCCGGACTGATCGCGAGCCCAACCACGGCCGCTCCGGCTGGCGCGGTCGAAGGCGCGAAGCGCGCCTTGGTCACGACGAGCAATTTGCCCGAACCAAAGGCGTTGGAGAGCGCCAGTCCCGTGCAGGTCGCGCTGACCGTCGATAGCGTGACCGCGCCGGCCGAGCAGGCGTGGTACATGTTGCCCAGGCGGGCCTGTTCCAGAAACCAGTCTGGCGAGCTAAGCATTTGAGGTCTCCTAAATCGTGGCGTCGATCTGATCGATTTGCAGATGGGTGCGCTGGCGGTCAGTGGGATTGACAACGTCATGCAAGCGGCTGAAGCAAACCTCGTAGAGGTTGCCGGGCTCCAGGTGCAGCTCGACGCCGTCGTCGGGCCAGCGCATCTTGATGTCCGGATGCGAAACCAGCGGCGCCTGAAAGCGCCGCCAGTTAACTTCGGCTGGCATCCAGGTGTCGATATGAGCCGGAACGCCAGCATAAGCGTCGAGCCTGCGGATAATGGCCCGGCCGAGGCTTCCGCCGAGCTCCAGGCCCTGGATAAAGGCCAGAAGCTCCGGCGGAAATTTGTCCTGAAGAACAACATCGCACGGAGGCTTGTTTGGATCGGTGCTGCCCTGGCTGATCGATACGAATTGGAGCCGGTCCAAAATCCGCAGGACCGGTCCAATGTCGATGGGCTTGACAAGCCGGTAGCATTCCGTGGCGAACACTAGAGGTTCACGTCGATGGCCGGCACAACGAAGCCAGACAGGTTGTCAACCGAGGTCGAGAGGTTGGCGAACAGACGGAAACCACCACCATCCCAGCCCGGATCATGCGTGCCGGTCACATCCGCGTGGCCGACATAGTTATCGTGGATGACGCCAGTATTGGTGGTGCCGTTATTGGAAATGAACAGCTCGTTAGCCGTCATCGCGTTCACCAGCCGATTCCAACCGATATCCGCCGCCGTGAGCAGCTTGCCCGCCGCCACCAGGATGAGCGGTGAAGCGGTGCCGGCGCTGACGACGAAATTGTTGGCGCATTTGAAGCCGCGCAGCGTGGCGTTGATCTCGATGAACTCAAGATCATCCACATCGATCGTCAGCCAGCGGCAATTCTCAACCCGCAGATGATCGCTGTCGTTATCGACCGTCGAGGTCGCCTTGATCGGCGTCAGGAAATCTTCATTGGTTGTGTTATTCTCGAATTCGAGGCCATTGAGCCAAGTGCCCGCCGTCGTGGTCGTGATGCCGGCCACGACATTGGAATGGCCCGAGGCAAATACGAGATTTTCCAGATAGGCGTCGGCGGCCGTGATCGCGTAGGTCACGGTTGTCGCTCCATCCATCAAAAAGCGCGGGCGCTGATTGCCGACGCCCAGACCGATAACACTGACGCCCGCTATGTCGTGAGCTATGCCCCCGGCTCCAGTGATCGTTTCCGCATGATTGGGAGCGACCATGATAATGTCGCCATTATTCGCCGTGCAGCGGCCGATGGCGTAATCCAGCGTTGCGAAGGGGCGTTCGCGCGTGCCCTTCTGTCCATTGGAGCCGCGCGCCGAATTCACCCAGAAAACATTGCCGCCATAAGTGTTGAGGATCGGCATTCCAAGAATGCTCACCCCATTGGGAAAGCCGTTCGGATAGTTCGAGATAGGCATAAAAATTCTCCCATATCACCGCTTGACGCGGTCCTGTTAAGGAAGGTGATGGTTGAGAAAGGGCGGCCCGAAGGCCGCCCGCCGTGATCGGAAGCGCCTAAGCGCCGGCGCTGGCGTACCAGCCGCGCCAGTCGGTCCAGCCGGCCGTGAACCGCATATAGGCGGCGGCCTTGAGGTTCTTCGTGTCGAAGTCGTTGTCCTGGTCGAACGTGACTTCCTCGCGGTTGTAGTATTTCGTGCCATTCGGCGCGTTGGTGCGGATGAACCAGGCGTCCGCATCCGTTAGATAGGGATTGATGATCGGCTTCTTGCCGAGCAGTCCCATGGTGCGGATGGCGTTGGTGTCGTTATTCGCCGTGCCGGACTGCATTTCCGATTTCAGCACGCGGGTCATTTCGAACATCAGATTGTTCGGGCCCATGATGTCAGCTTCACGCAGGGCGATCGGAAGCCCACGGCTATTGTCGGCGTCATGGATCTGGATGAGCAGGTCTTCCAGCGCGGCCTCGGAAAAATCGGCCGACGGATTGAGCTCGTTCGACTGCGTTCCGTTCACGGTCGGATGATCGGTGGCGAAGAACTCCTTGGTGTCGCCGCCCGTATAGGCGGAATTGAAACCATTGTTGAAGATGTTGGCGCAGATGATCTGGCGCGTCGTCTCCATCGAGAAGGCCAGCGCCGCCGCCCGGCGGCGCGAGACGGCTGCGTAAAGCCCGTCGTTTTTCTCCTCATAAGTGCAGATATAGCCAAGGCCATACGCGACATGGGTGTATCGCTTGACCGTGCCCTGCGACTCCGAATCGTAGGAGAAACTTCCGCCCTCGGACTTTACCGGAGCCAGGCCGAAGCCGGTGACCTCGAAATCTTCCTCATAGGCCTTGCGCGAGGAATCGATGTCGAACATCTCGCTGTGGAACTTGGGATGCTTGCCATATTCGCGGCCCCATACCGCCTTGATGCCTTCCCAAAGCGCCTTGGGATGCGAACCAGTTGTGATAACGCCAGCCATGGTTGTGTGCCTCCCTAGATGCCGGCCGTGCCGACCGTGCCTTGGTTTTCCGTGTGCTGATTAATCAGCACCGCGACCTTGGCGTGGATAAGCGTGGTGTCGTTGTTGACGCGGTTGATGGCGCGCAGAATGAGCAGCTGATCCGCGGCGGTGGCCGCCGGAACGTCGCTGGTCGTGTCCAGCTCCATGCCGGAGAGGCCGGTGGTCGTGGAGCCGGAATGCGTGGCGATCAGCACCGCGTTAAGGCCGATCGAGGTAGCCGGAATAGCGCCATCCGCCTGAATCTCGAATTCGACGAATGGATCGTCGCAGACGAGGGCGATGCGCTCCGTGCTCGCCAGGCCATAGACGTCCGTATCGCGCGTCAGCGGCATGAAGCCGACGATGACGCCGGTGATGCGGTTGGTGGTGCCGACAGTGGCGCGGTTCATCTCCGGCAGCGTGCCGATCTGGAAGCCGCCGCCGATACGTTCGACATAGGCGGTGTTGGCCGTGCCGGTCTTGATGACCGGGTCACCGATGAACAGCGATGTCGCGTAGGTGGACGGCACGTAATAGGGATTGATCGTCGCCGCGATGGGCACGCCCAATCGATGCCTGATCGGGCGCAGCCCGAACGGCGAGTCAACGTTAGCCATGTGTGGAAAGTCCTGGGTGCTAAGCGGCGGCCAAGGCGAAAACGCCTATGGCTGGTAATCGCCGTGATTGATTTTGATGCCCCGGCTCGGGACATAGGCCCCGTCGCCGAGAATTGTTTCGCCCTGCTCGTCGGGCGTCCTGCCGCGCTCTATCGCGGTCATCAGTTTCTGTTGGCGCTCGGCTTTTTCGCGCTCATCCTCGCGGTGATATTCCATCGGCTTTCGCAGCAGGAAACACCGGATCGGATTGCCGAATTTATCGACATCGGCGTGGCGCTCGATGCGCGTGCCGCTTCCGGTGTTGCGGCCGTCAGCGGCCGCTTGGGTGTCGGTGACAAACTCATAATCGTCGTCTTGGGTCAGCTGCTGGACGCGGCCCGGCCGGTCGGCGGCCCAGTAACAGCGATAGTTCGGGTCGTTCTCCAGGTGTGGCGGGATCGACAGTTTCAGCCGCGCCTTGTTGCCCGTGCCCTTGCGGCGACGGCGTTCAGCCGTTGCCGCTGCCGCGCGAGGATGGGCCTCGGGCGCCTCGCCGCCGTCATTGCCGGACACTCTTGCCGATGCCTTCGCCGCGTGCATCGCCTTCATGCGATCGCTCGCCGCCTGTCTCTGCGCCGGCGTCATGATACGTGTGTTTGCCTGTGCCATTGTCAGCTCCAATGCGCCTTTGCCGCGGCGGCCTTATCCTTGAAGAGGCCCTCCTTGATGTAGTCCTCGTAAAGCCGCCGCTCCGCGGGAGGGATGTCCGCCCAGCCCTCCTGCCGCGCGCCTGGCCTCGTCGCGATCCGTCCGCCGGCTTCGACCCGTGGCCCGCGCGGGCCGCCACCGCCAGGATCCTTGCCATTGGCCTTCCCGCGGCCTCGCACCGTGCCCGGCCACACCTCGTTGACGCGCGCCTCGACATGGGCAAGGTGATCGGCGATGTCGCCTTCAGGGTTTTCTCGCTCGGCCTCGCTGAAAAACGCGACAGCGGCGTTCCATTTCACGGGGTCATGAACCAGGGCGGGATTGCTGTCCGTCCAGCTCTTGATGGTCGGGTTGACCTGTGCTTGCTGCTGCCTTGGAGCCGGCGCCGGAGCAAGCTCCTGCTCCTCCTTGTCAAAGTCTTTGGTGACGCGGGTTTCATATTGGACCAGCTCGTCAAAGGCTTCGGTGTCGGCGGCTTCCACGGCCTGCCTCTGGGCGGCCTTCACATTGGCCAGCAGCGTCTCCCGCTGGCGTTTCAGCGCGATCTGAGTGACCTTGTCCAGCCGTGTCATGCGCGCTTCGAAGTCTGCCTTCTCGGCCTCGCGCTGGCGCTTCAGCTCGCGGTTCTCGCGCGCCAGGTCATCGACGGACTCCCGGAGTTTTGCCGGCCTGGTGCGCTCAAGAAAGACTTCGGCGTCGGTCCATCGGGACTGATCGCCCTTCCAGTCGGTCTTCGGCTTCCAGCCCAGCTCGCGAGCCCTGGCCTCTATCTGTTCACGCGCGCCGTCCTGGTCGCCATCATCGCCGCCGGCGTCATCCGGACGCGCGTCATCGTCCTGGCCCTCGTCGCCGAGGGCAAGCTCTTCATCATCCATGATGTTCTCGTTTAGTTCAGCGTCATGATTTCAGGGTGGCGCCGCCGTACTTCCCGCGTCACGCCGGCGAGATTTTCTTCCAGCGGCTGGCCCGGATTGGTTTTCTGCAATTGCAAATGCACGATCTGCGCCTCAAGCGCCAAGATCGGATCGCGATACCAGGGATTCCATTTGAGCCACTTGGCGACGATTAACTGCTGTGCTCCCGGCGCGTCCCGCGTTTCAGACGGCGACGGCTCGAACAGCGGTTCGATCGGCGCGGATGTCGCGACTTTCACGCCATGGCGGAAGCCGAGCGCATAAACGCCCGCGCCAAGCATGACGCCAAGCGTCACGACGGTGACGATATCAAGACTATTTTGGATCAAAACTCAGTATTCCACTGATGTCCTCGTCATTCATCAGCTTATAGGGCTGACCATCGGCGCCCATGATCACTGAGCCAGCATATTTGGTAAACGCGACCCGGTCGCCAATCGAGGGACGCCGCGCGGCTGGATTGGCGACGAATGAAAACGCCTCGTCGGCAATGTCGATAACGCGGCCCGTCACGGCGGCGGCCTGCTTTTGTTCCCGGTATTGGATCGGGATCATGATCCCGCCCTTGGTTATGTCGGGTTCCGGATCGGGCTGGATCAGCACGCAATAGCGGGTCGGGGTGATGCCGGAGGAGTTGTCACCAGGCCCGTTTTCAGCCTCATTCGCCTCGCCATTCATGCCGCCGTCTTCAGCCACTCGCTCAACTCCTCAAAACTTAGTTCCTGAATCCATTCCAGGGTTTCATGCCGCTCGCGCAGCGAGGCGTGCTTTTCGGGATCCAGTCTCCCGTTCCAGGCCTCGTCGTCATGCGTCTCCCGCGTCAGCGTCAGCTGATCGCGCACATACTGATCAAGCACCAGCCGCGTCATCGGATGCTCACGCCAGGCCTCGAACTCGTCGCGGGTAAACTTCACGCTGTCCCGCCTTCGGCCATATTGACCCTGTTCGCGATCTCGCGCTCCGTGTTCAGCTTGTTGAGCTGCGCGCGCGTCATTTCGCGATTCAACTGATCGTCGGCATCGATTGCGCCCGACACCATCCGTGCATGGTGTTCGGCGGCGTTCTGCGCCAGCGCCTGCGCCTCAACGCCGGTCTTGGTCGCTTTCACCTGTTCATGGCCGGCCTGCGCCTCAAGCTGCTTGGCCTTCGCCTGGCTGAGGCTGGCGGCCGCGTTATCCTTCACAGCCGCGGCGTTCTCGCGGCGCAGCTTGACCTTGACCTCTTCCATTTGCAGCGGGTCAGGCCCTTGCGGCGCCGGCGTGATCAGCTTGTCGATGTCCTCGATCTTGGCGGCCGCGTAGATGCGGCGCAGCGCTTCCGGGATGTTCACGCCGGGAATCTGGATAGTCGATTGGATCACCTGCGCCTTGCCGAGCGACTGCATGTCAGTCACCGCGTTCGGATCGGCGACCGGCACGACATTGCGATCCCTGTGTTCGTAATCCCCCTTCATCGTCGGCGGAGTGAGACGCCGCATGATCTCGGGCGGCAATTGCATGGGTTGGGACGGCTGTTGCATATTCCGCGCCCCAACTTGCTGCCCATCGTCAAGCTGCGGCCCGCCATTGTGGCCCATGCCAGCGCCCTGCGTCTCGGCGATCTGCTGGCCCAGTTCCTCGTTCGGCTTCCAGTCGATAATCTCCTGATACGCGGCTTCCGCCGCGCCGCTCCGATCGTCATTCGCGGCGCGCCGGTTCAGCTCATAGAGCAAACCGAATTCGCGCTTCAGCGAGCGGAACACCCGCTTGACGATCGCGGTGAACACTTTCAGCCCCTGCTCGATCAGCGCCAGCAATGTCGTCGGTTGCATGGTCCTGGCGCCGCTGTCGCCGGTCAGGATTTCTTGCACCGAGGCGATCTGCTTGCCCGCCTCGATCATCAGCCCCAAAAGCTTGAACAGCTCGGGAGAGGGGCCGGAGAAAGTATGTGGGACGATCGCGTCCTTGATCGCGCGCCCAGGCACGTTGACGACCGTCCACTCATTCATGGCGACGGTAATTTTGGCTTTCTTGGTGTTCAACCCCGAACCGATCCAGCCGCCGCCGGCGTTCTGCAAATGCGCGGCGTCCAGCATCTGGTTGATCGAGGTGTTGATCGTCTCGCCGATGCTTTTTAGCAAACGTCCAAAGCCGATGCCGTAAAAGCCGCCATTGGGATCGGGAATGAACGGAAAATTGACGAAATACTGGTAGCGCGGCAGCTTGGCGATCTCGCCCTTGCGGTTGACCATCGCCTTGTCGAGATCGTAATTGGCCTGCAGGCGGACGAGCTTGCCCGAGGATTTATGCACCGTGGCGATCCACGGCTCCGGCAATCCGTCCTCGTCCAGGTCCCAATAGCGATGCTGCTCCAAAAACAGGTGCGGCGCGTCGTCGTCGGTCTGCTGGCCGGCGCTGTCGTCATCGGCCTGGTTCATTCCCTCGCCCGACGCCGCCGGATATTCGAACGGCACGAATGTCTCCGCTCTGATCCGCTCCTCGATCTGGTACGGATAGAACTCCACCTCATGGGTGATGCGCGGAACGCGCTGCAAATCCCTGGTGTTTTGGTTGACAACGACGTTCATCGCCGAGACGAAGTCGGAGACGTTCCGCCCAGTCTCGTGGTCCCGGTATACCTTGCGGAAGCCATCGCCCAGCACCGGCAGCTGGTGCATCATGATGTCCAGATCGGTTTCCCAGCCGTCCTGGTCCTCGATGAGCTGATGCGACATGTGCAGCGAGATGCGCTCGGCGCGCTCCGCCTTGATCCCAGACGGATCGGGCCCGATGGTTTTCACCCTGACCACGCGGTCGCCCTGCACGATGGCCGGGTAGGAACGCGCGCCGAACTGCAACGCGGCCGATGTCAGCAGCGGGAATTTGACATTCGACGCGCCAGGAAATGGATGCGATTTGGCCTCGGTCTTTTGCAGAACCGCGTCCATCGCCAGACGCGCTTCTTCCTCCCAATCGGAGCGGCTGGCCTTGTCAATCTCGTATTCCTCGATCACGCGGGCGGCGATGCGGCCAGCCAGACCTTCATCGATCTCGGAGGCGACGTTGGGCATGTCCGCCCAGGCCTTGAGCTGCTCGATGGGATCGGGCGCGGCTTCGCTCTCGCCGAAATCGTCTTCGGGCGGGAAGGCTTCAGCGATGGCCATGGATGCTAGCGGCGATCGTCAATCGTGAGGAGGGCATCACCACCGGGAGACCCAATGGCGACCACCGCTAACGCTCTGTCCGCCTCGGGAATGCTCGCAAGTATGTCTTGCAGCTGCTGGATAAGCACAGTCAGCGGAATCGTCTGCGTTTCGCCGGACTCATCCATCACGAAAATTGTTTCCGTTGGTTCCATCGACGCTTGCTCATCGGTTCTCCGCGCGAACGCAAAATACTGCTTTGACGACTTGCCAGGAGCCCAGCCGCGCTGAGCGCGCGTGCAATTAACCGTGACGCGCGCGATGTCGTCCGCCATCGCTTCTGTCTTGCCCTGCGCTAGCACCGCTTCTCGCGTATCCGCATACAATTTGTCAGATTCTTCCTTGCCCATAAAGGATTCGGCATAACTCATTGAAAGATCGTTCCAATAGTTTTCCACCAATACCCCGTTACTCCTGAATACGCCCCTGGTAGAAGCGTCTTACCAACATCTCCGTCACAGTTGAGCGCCGACGCGCCTCATATACATCAAGCTCTTTTTGCCACCATTTTATGAGCGATGGGCTTAAATTTTCCCATTTTAGCTCTTCTGGCAAAGAGATCTTGCGGAATGGATTGGACTTGCTTTCGGTCATTTCAATACCCCGTTACGCTTGAACGCCCGCTGTTGCGCAATGGCGCGACGATCTCGTCGTCGAATGGCTCCGTGATCGCATGCTTCATCCCCGTCATGATCAGATAGCGCGTGTCATCCATGGCGTGATCGTTTTCCTTCACAACCTTGCCCTTCTCGTCGCGCCGGTAGATGCGGTATTCGCGTATCCAGTTCACGCAGGTCGAAAAAACCTTCAGGCGCCCCGACGCCATGCGCCGGTAACAGGCCATGATGCCGGCCTCGACCGCGTTGTCCGCCTCGATGAGATTGAGCCCAAGCGAGCGGTATTCGTCGATCAGTTTCGAGCCGTCCTTCTGGCTGGCGCCCGCCGAAGCCGGATCGATTGCGCCGGGTATCCAGTCGCCACGCTGTCTGATCGCGTCGGCGTGCATCTGCGGCGGTTGCTGTCCCAGGTAATGCTCGGAATACAGATAGACGATATCGCTATCCCGGTCCCACGCGCCCCAATGCGCGGCGGTGATCTTCCAGCCAACATCCATCCCATAGGCGCGCGGCCAGTAATCCGGTGGCTCGAACGGATCAACGATCAGCGATTTCTCATCCACCGGATAGATGCGGCCAGAGCCGAGCATCGGCACGCCCTTGGCGCGCGCGTCGCGCTCGTGGATCGGAAACGCCTCGAGCAGCTCGTCCTTCTGCTGCCGGGTCAGATGCGGCACATCATCCCAGCCGATCTGGATGCAAAAACGGCTCACCCATCCATACCGGTCTTCATCGCTTCGCCTGCTGCGCCACCGCCGGCGCCATGTCAGGCATGTATCTCAGCACCACGTTGCTCAACCCTTCCAGCGGCGTGAACGTCGCCAGCATCAGCCCGTTTGTCGTCATCAGCCGCGCCATGCACTCGCTGTAAACATCCTCGGGCGGTTCTTCATCCAGCCAAATCAAATGTTTCGCGGTACCTTGAAATTTTCTCCGGCCCTGGTCGTAAGATTTGAATCCGAGTGAGCTGGTTCCACCAGACGCATGCCGCACGCGCACCGTATCGACGGCCTGAGCGACCCCGCCTCGATGCGTCGGATCGCCAATAATCGCGTCGCCTGGGATAAGGCCCGTGCCATATTCGCCATGCGGTCCCAGTAGGATGAGCTGGACGATGTCACGCGTCGTCTCCGTTGTGTCGCCAGCCGCCCAGACATCGATTGCATGCTCGAAACGCCGGCCTGGCCACCAACCGGGATAAAGCCCGGTGAGATGCAGCGTCGTTTCATAGCCGCCGAGACCAAAGCTTTTCCCGACGCGGTTCGCCGCGACGGCGGCGCGCTCCTGGTACCCGATGCCGGCGGCGAAAAACTGCATGTGCTTGGGGTAGAGCGTCCGCCGAAGCGGACCATCATCCGGATACACCGCGTGGAGCTTGCGCCGTCTCGCCCGGCTAATGCACGCTTGAAGCGCCTCCAGACCCGATATCAATGCCGAGCGCCCTGGCCTCTCGGAGCGCTGCAAGGAATTGGCTTCTGAGCTGGTCATCAGTCATTTCGTCATAGCGGGTGACGTTGACATCCAGCTCCTTGGGCATAATCGCTACCATCGAGCGGAGGAACGCGGTGGGATCCTCATCGATGACCCTTTCGAGAACCTCGGCGCCACGAGCCTCCCAGGCTTTCTGCATGTCCTCGAGGAAGGCGCGGGCGAGTTCGCGGCGGCCCGATCCTTTGGGCCGGCCGCTTGGATTTCCTGAAACGCCTGCCAGAAACTGGCCTGTCTTTGCGCGTTTACCCTTGTCCGGTTCGTCAGTCATCGCGTCTCAATACGGGGCCTTGTTGCCCTTGCCGCCCTTTTTGCCGCCGATCGGCTTGCCCTTGGGTTTTGCCCCTTTCGGCATCGGTGGCTTTTTCGCACCCATGTCAGTCTTCCCGCGCATGAAAAAACCCGCGTCAGGCACAGCGCCTCGCGGGTGGTGGTGTCTCCGTGGACGCAATTCGGCCCCCATCAATATTCAATTCTCAAGAACAACTAAATGTCAAGAGCAAGCAGCGCTGCCGCCGCGTCTTTTATCTCGCTTATCAACGGCATCGTGAGCATCCAATCACGATCCTGCGTCATCGGAAAAAGAATTGCGAGTGCGCGGCGGCGCCTTAACGGCAACATCTTTTTCACACGCGCATGGCTCTCCAGGGCATCCATCCAATCACTGGAGATCGGCGAGGCCGGGCCATAACCGCCGCCACCGCCACCGTCATAATCCGTTGTCTTTGCCCGCCCTTGCAGGACTTCCTCACAGTCGAGCCAATGTTCAACGGCCCCTACTTCATCGTCCGTCAGCGCCTTATCCAGCCCCGTCAGCCTTTCGTTCAGATAGCGGCGCCGCTCATGCTCGGGCAAAGCGGCCGCCTGGCTCACCAGCTCCATGCGCACGCTGTAGCTGGTGAGGGGAGATATCCTCCTGCCACGCCACACAGGCGCGCCCGGCGTTGCGATGTTGTCAAACTGCATATTTCTGGCTCTGCTCATCGGCTGCCTCCGGGGGCGACCCCCCCTAGGGTGCCCCCCTATGTTTTCAGACTCCACTCTCCATATACTCCTCTATATAATCCCTAGGGGGGGGAGGGGGTCCCTTTAGGGGTATAAAGATGCTAAGGGGTTGCCGCTCAACAATTTTCGCCTGGACCCCCACCATCCCCCCCCACTCCTCCCCCTACCCCCCCTTTTGGCCTCCACCAGCGCTTGCCATGCGCCTTTACCCGTTCCCAGCCAGCACTGCGCAACCCTTTGGCGATACGCTCGATGGTCCGCTGGTCGAGTTTGTCGGTCCCGACGGCAAGCGCTTCTTTTGCGACTTCTGGTAGCGTTGTTCGGATTCCCACCGGCGATATCAAGTTGCGGTTGAACTGTTGGTTGTCCAGCCAGTCCGCTATCAGCTCGTCCCACTCATCAACGGCGGCCCGCAGCGCTTGCTCCTGACTGGCGTCGGCCCAAAGATCTCGCGGCAGGCGTATGCTCTCGCCGTCGGCCTCGCAGGCCGCCGCCTCGGCCCAAAGCTGATCGCGAGCCGCCGCCAATCCGCAAATATCGAACCGTTCGATTTTCACCGGCCAGAACCGCCGGTTGCCGGTGGTGGAAAGCAGATAGGCCGACTCATTCGTCGTGCCGACGAAGACGCATTGGCGCCGAAACTGGGTGGTGTCCTCTTTGTATTTCAGCGTGGCGCTGTCTTCCATGCGGGACAGGAACGCCTTAAGGCTTTCCACCTCACCCTTGCGCATCCCCGCGAGATCGGCGCATTCCACGATCCACCGGCCTCGCAACCGCTCGATGACCTCGCGCGCTTTCTCGTGCAATGGCGCGTCATCGCTGAACCAGCGCTCGCCGGCGAGAACGCGGAACGCTGTCGATTTCTCGGTGCCCTCGGGACTCTCGAGCACGAGCATTTCGTCGAATTTGACGCCGGGACAGCGGATTCGCCGCACGGCCGCGATGAGCACGATCCGGCAGACCGCACGGACAAAAGGCGTATCCGGCGCGCCGGCAAAATCTATCAGCCAGCCGTCTATCCGCTCAAGTCCATCCCATCGCAATTTATCAAGATAGTCGCGCACCGGGTGGCAGCAGCTGCGCCTGGCGGCGGCGCGCACGATGCGGCGGAATTCCATCACAGGCAGCTTCAGATAGTATTCGCGGATAATCAACAAATAGAGATCATCGAGCGCGTCGTCATCAAGGCGCGCGACATCGTCACGCAAGCCGATGACTTTATATTCCAGCGCGAATTCGTCGAATTGGAGTGCTATCCCGGCCCAGCCTAACGCCTTCAGCAGATTGCCCTCGCTCTTGACGATCTTGCCGTCCGCGTCGCGTTCGAGCGCGTCGTTTGAATGCTTTTTGTCAAGCATCTGCACGGCATGCCGCCCGTAGTCTGCTTATGACGAGCGGGTCCAGGAATCCGTACCAGCCCTGCCCTTCGAGCGACAGCAGGGCATCTTCAGGCGAGATCAGCCCATGTCTAAGCGCTGTGCCGATAAACTCGATTTCTATCCCGGCGGATTTGGCGCGCAGATGGGCGCAGCGGAGTTCAGCCAGAACCAATTCGCGCACGATGTTCTGGTCCGGCGGCATGCCATACCTCTAAAAACTGATCTCGTCATCAAACGGCAGCGGCGCGCTGATGGCGGCCGATGTCTGCATCAATTTCGCCTTCCCGGCGCGCGGCCGTTTCGGCCTGTTCATGCCGATCAGCGCCAGGGGCTGCACCAGCGAGGCGCTGACCGAGAGGCCGAATTTCACCTCACCATGCTCGCCCAGCCAACTTCGGAGCTTAATTTTCCCTTCGACATAGACCCTGGCGCCCTGGGTGAGCTGTGAGACAAGCTCCTGGATGGTGTGCGACCAGCTCGCGACCGAAATCCATTGCTCGTCATCGCCTTCGCCGACAATGACGCCGAGGCTGAGCCATTCGCGCCCGGCGCTGGAGCGCCTGATCTGGGCATCCCTGCCGAGCCGGCCAACAAAAGCGCATTCAACGCCTTTCATGCCGTCGCCCTCCGGCTGGCATTCGGGACGGCGAGCGAGCGATGGTAACCGCAGTATGAACGGTGGCTAGAATCGCGCGGCTTGCCGCAATATCGCCAGCCATGCTCACGGCTTGGACCGATAGGCCAACGGCAAATATGCGGAGTAAGCTGCTCCAGCGTCACCGGCTCGCAAATAGGCGCGGGCGGGCCGTCCGGCGGCGCGGGCCTGACAGATCGCTGGAATGTAAACGCTTTAGGACTGGGCTGCTTTACCTCAGCCGGCACGGCCCTTTTTGTGGGATGGCTCGGCTTGATGAGTGAGGAAATGCCCAGCCGCAAAGCCTTGCCGATCACAGCACTGCGGCTGAGGTCAGCGCTAGGGAATTGCTCGTTCAGCGCTCTCGCGATTTGGCTATTGGACATTGCCGCCGCGCGCATCCGGCGCAGTTCGTCCACCCATTCCAGCGGCCAGGCTTTTCCATTCATGTCGCCACTTCGCCATACTCGCCCCGCTCTGGCGCCTTGCGCAACTCATAGCCGACGCCGCGATCGTTCTTGATCGCCAGATCGAGCGGCTCAATCTGGTGGCGCAATTGCGAGACGATTGAGCGGATGACGGCGTTCTCGTCCTCGGGGCCTTGCGATCCGCCCCAGAACGCAAAAGCGATGCGGTCATCACGCACGGCGTGAGGGAATGCCTTGGCCAGCATATCGAGCAGGATAGCCTGCCGTGGGGTAATCTTGACGATCTTGCCATGGCGGCTGACGTGATTGTTGGCGGTATCGACGTGGATCTCAAGGGACGGCACGAAATTGCCGCAGGTGGGACACAGGCTGATCATAGGCGGGTGGCCTCCTTGAGATAGCGGGTTCCGTGGGCGATGGCGTTGCGGGTGGCGCCAAGGCGTTTTGCGCACTCAGAGAACGAGAAACCTCGCTTCCGAAGCATCCTCAGCCGTTCGACGCGGGCCGGGGGCCACGCTTTCCGCTCCTGGACCGGATGCCGGAACGGTGGCAATCCCAGATTGCCCCGACGGTTTTTGACCGCGTTTTCCGTCCGGCCAATGATTTCCGCGGCCTCCGCCGCGTTCTTATTTCGCGCGATCGCCTCGGCGAGCATGGCGTCCTGCTCCGCGGTCCACTCATTGCGATGGCGCTTCCGCGGCCCTCGCCAGTAGGCTGGCAATCCGAGCTCGACGCGCCGCCAACTCACCCATGTCGTGGTTTTGTTCAGCTGTGCGGCGAGCTCGCCGATGCTGCCACACGCGGCGTAAACCCGGCGGAACTCGGCATCCCGCTCAGCACGGGCCTTGCGTCTGGCCGCCTTCCGCTCCTGCTTCGTAATCAGCCGGTTCCATTTGGGCGACGGAGCCTGAAACAGCCGCGCGCACAATGTGCAAAATGAATGATAGCGCGGCGGCTCTCCGCATTCGGGACAGAAGCGCTTCATGCCTCTTTCTCCGCATTGCGCTGACGACGGCGCTTTGCCGCTGCCGCCTTGTTCTCCCTGTTGCGCCGGCGTGTGCCGACAGCCTGACTAGCGCCAATGACCGGAGCATCGCCGCGTAGCGCCACGGTTGCCTCCACCAGCTGCCGATAAGTGACGCGTCGCCCGAATTTCTGGCGAAGCACTTCGACGAGGCGCAACCAATACCAGGGCGCCAAGTAGCCGCGATTGATCCATTGGCGCGCACGATTGCTCGGAACGCCCATGTCACGGGCAAGTTTCTCGTAGCCAGCAAGCTGCTCGTCGCCAGGCCACAGGGCTAAAATCTTCGTGAAAACCGTTGGGTCCATGGTCATGCTCATGTCTGTGCAAAATTGCACATCAGCCCGTCAATACCCAACGTACAAAAAATCGTGTACTGAACGTGCGCGACAAACAGGACGATGACGATGACGACAAAAATGGTTGGGCAGAAAACAAAACGCAAAAAACGCTGGCCTGACGAAGAAACACTGGAATTCGGCCGGCGGCTGGAATGGGCGCGCAAACGGGCGGGACACAAGCGGGCGGCAAGCGCGATCCAACAAATCAAAAAATATATGAAATTGGATGTGAGGTCCTATTATCTCTATGAGGAGGGCCAGCGGGCGCCAGAGGACGATGGGCTGATCGAGTTTTTTGCATGGTTGTTCGAGGTACCGCTCAATTATCTGTTGCTCGAGCAGACCGAACCGGAAAGCTCGGCAGCGATCAGACCGATATTTGCGCCGATTAACCAACATGTTGATAATGCGTCGAAAATTGTGGATGTTAGGTACATATTCATACTAACGGCGAGCGACATCAAAAAATTGGCAGTTGGCACAGGGAAACTCCAGACAATGTCCGGAGAAAAATTACCCATGCCCAGACATGTCGCAGCTGGGCCACGCACATTTTGTTATAAAATACCTCCTCTCGATAATTCGATGGTCGGGCCAGCCGGTCGATCATTTCCTCCTGGGGACTATCTGATCATCGATCCCGATCGAGAGATCGCGCCAGGCGATTATCTGCTGGGCCTGCCTGCCGGTTTCCAGGCGCCCGTGCTCCGGCGCCTACAAGCATCCCATTCATATCTCGCGAAAATACCGCGCTATCCCTTCAAGCTTATTGCCCTGAATCCGCTCACCGAGCCCATTCAGGTGAATAGGGCCGAGGATTGCGCAATTCTCGGCCGCATGATTTTTATCATGCAAGCCTGGTAGTTCGCTCGTCAGCGCATTTTTTTCTTCCGCACGTACATTTTTGCATTGATACAATTTTGTACTTAGCGTACATTTTGCACATGCGGTGCCTATCCCGCAGCCCTCCTTGGGCGTTTCCTCCCAGACTTGCCGGGCCGCCCTCGGGCGCGCCCGGCCTCTTTCAGGAAAAATGCACATGTACATTATTGAATGCACATTTGAGCCTAGGCCGGCCGGACTGAATTTCTATCCGCGCACCGGCCCCAGCTGTGACAGTGACTGCGAGCTGCGCGTCACTTTCCAGCCGATCGATTATTACCCGGACGAACCAGACACCGGCCAAGGCGCTGACTTCGACGCCAGAATCACGTGCGTCGAAATCCGCGACGCGGCTGATGAGGACGACGAAAAAGCTTGGCATATACTCGAACCGTATGAAGCCGGCCTGGCAAGGCACTTTCTTGAGGAACATTGCTCCAAGGAAATGTGGGAGCAGGCCTTCGTCGAGACGGCCGAGGCGTTCGGCCAGCCTGCCTGGCGGTGCGCGGCATGAACGAAGCGGCACTCAACTTCGCCCGATACGCGCCTGAGCCTGAGCGTCCGCGGCTTGCGTGGAGCCAGCCCGGCGTTCCTTCCCGTCCCGGCGAGTTGGGCCAGGTCGCCGCGGTGATCCGCAACGCCCTGGCGCTGATCCGCCAATGTCTCCGGATCGCGTGTGCGATCCTCTGGCGGCGCACAACCTGGTGGGTTAAAATCAGGGTGCTGCATTCGCTGAGCGTGGCATGGCTGCTATGCGGCGGCGGCTGGGGCGGCCTGATCGGAATCTCCGTAGCCCAATATTTAGTGAGGTAATCCCATGGCCTGGCGTGAAGACGAAGCGCGTGAGCGCTTCCTGCAGGCAAGTATGATTTTCAAAGAATTGCATGGCGCCGCGAAACTCGTCGATCTGCTCGAGCAGGAACTGCACCGCGAGCTCGTCATCCGGAAATACGCGGACACCAGCCGCGTGGATATTGCCGCGCGGCAATCCTCTCGCCGGCTCGAAATTGCGCTCAATACGCTCCGATTCTACGCCGACGACGAAGGCTACAAGGTCGGAAACGACCATCTGTCCGCGGTTGCCAAGGACAAGGGCTGGCGTGCGCGGCGGGCGCTTGAAGTCATAAACGGAACCTTCTTCGTCGCCTACGAGCTGAGAGGCCAGACCGAGGAGAACGAATAATGATCGAACGCTGGGAAATCACCGGCCGCGACGAGTGGTTGCTGCGCCGGCGGCGCAACATCAACGGGTCGGAAGTTGCCGCCCTGTTCGGCCTCAATCCCTATATGACGCCGTTCGCGCTCCATGCCGAAAAGGCGGGCCTCGCCGATCTCTCTACCCCGGACAGCGCCGTGCTGCGCCGGGGTCGCATTCTCGAAACCTCCATCCCTGTCGCGGTCGTCGAGGACCGCCCGAAATGGAAGATCGAGAAAGCGACCGATTATCTATGGTCGCCAGAATGGCGTCTGGGCTGCACACCGGACTTCTATGTCCACTGTCCGGAGCGCGGGCTTGGCGTGCTGCAGGCCAAGACGGTCGCCAAGCCGATCTTCGAGGAGCAATGGCAGGACGGTCCGCCGCAATGGATCGTGTTGCAGACGCTCCAGGAGCAGATGCTCGCCGATGTCAGCTGGGGCGCGATCGTGCCCCTAGTGATCTCATCCTTCGACCTCGATTGGAAGATTTTTGAATTCGACCGGCACGCCCTGGCCGAGCAGCGCATCATCGCCAAATCGACGGCGTTCTGGGCCGATGTCGATGCCGGCCGCCAGCCGAAGATGGATTACGGCCGCGATGGCGATGTCATCAAGGCGCTGTTTCCGCGCGACAACGGGGCGAGCATCGACCTGGCCGGCGACAACCGGCTGCCGGAATTGCTGGAGCGGCGGGAGCACCTAAAGACCACGGACAAGCACACCGGGCAGGAGCTGAAGGCGATCGACGCCGAGATCGCGGCGAAGATGGGCGACGCCGCAGCGGCATCGCTGCCTGGCTGGCGGATCACCAACAAGACACAGGAGCGCGCCGGCTACGAGGTCAAGCCGGCCTCGTTCCGCGTATTGCGCGTCAAGCGCACGAACGAACAGGAGATGGCGGCATGAACCAGGTTGCTCTTCGTGAAGAAGGCCAGCGCCTCACAAATCAGCTCAACAGTATGGGTGACGAGTTCAAGCGTGCTCTGCCGACCCACATCCCACCGGAGCGCTTCCAGCGCATCGCGATCACGGCCATCAACCGCAATCCAAGCCTGCTGGCCGCCGACCGCAAGTCGCTGCTCGAGGCGTGCCTGCTGGCCGCCCAGGACGGCTTGCTGCCGGACGGGCGCGAAGCTGCCTTGGTGATGTTCGGCAAGGCCGTACAGTACATGCCGATGGTCGCGGGCATTCGGAAGAAGGTCTATCAATCCGGCGAGATCCAGAGTCTCGTCGCCAGGGTTGCCCGAAAAAACGATGTATTCCAGGTCATCTATGGCGATGACGAGAAGATCGTGCATGAGCCCGCCTTGTTCGACGCCGGCGAGATGATCGCCGTCTATGCGATCGCAACCTATCGCGACGGCTCCAAAGCGCGCGAAGTTATGACGATTGAGGATGTGAACCGCATTCGCGCAATCTCCCGTAGCGCGAATGGCGGCCCCTGGAAGGATCATTATGAGGAGATGGCGAAGAAAACGGTGATCCGCCGATTGTCTAAGAGCCTGCCGCTCAGCGCCGAAGCCGACGAGGTCATCCGGCGCGATGATCGCTTCTACGATATGGATCGGCCGCCGGCGACCATTCACCAGATTCCGGCGGATAGGCAGCCGCGCACCATCGCGGCGCGCCTCGATAGTTTTGCCGGCGAATACGCCGAGCCGGAAGAACCCGACCAATCCCCAGCAGCCGAGCCCGCCCCCCGGCCGGCTGCGCCCGCGGCCTCTGGACTGGAAGCCAAACCGTCTGAATTGGCTCACGACGGTGCGGACATCCCCACAATGCCGCCGGAGATAGCCGCCGCGATGGAGCAAGGCCGGCTTGCTCGCCGCGGCGGTTACGCGCGCGATGTGCCGCGGCCACTCGCCTACACCAAGAAGCGCGCCGAGGCTGAGGCTTTCCTGCGCGGCTGGGATGAGGAAAATTACGAAACGCAGGCCGAGGAAGCCGGCGTCGTGTGAGGAGTTTGTAGCGTATGAATACCCCGACCCGCGACTTCGCCGCCGCCATCGCGCGCGCCGTCATCGACCGTATTGACACCGATCAATGCTGCAACTCCCATAATATTGGCGACGCCATATTCCGCGAAATGGCGGTAGCGGTGGTAGAGATTGCCCCGCGGCGGACCGAGATGGATGTCGAGCGGTGTGCGATCCAAATCGTCGCGCTGATAGAGGCGTATCCGGAGCTGTTGTTCGGTGCGCCGCCCCATCTCAGAAATGCGTTGCTCGAATTAGCGCAGGCCGTTGAGGCTGGGCGGAAGCCATGACAATCCTGGCGCTCGATCTCGGCTCTAAGCTCGGCTGGGCGCTCCAGTGCGCCCCGGACGACATCCTGCACGGCACCATCGAATTCAAAAACAGTCGCTTCGAGGGCGGGGGCATGCGCTGGCTGCGGTTCCGCAAATGGCTACAAACTCTCCATGACCAGTATGGTCAATTAGAAGCCATTTATTTCGAAGAAGTGCGCGCGCACAGGGGAGTGAACGCGGCCCACGCCTATGGCGGGTTCCTGGCTCATCTGACGGCCTGGTGCGAAAAAAGGAAAATCCCCTACCTTGGCATCCCGGTGGGCACCATCAAGATTCACGCCACCGGCAAGGGTAACAGCGGCAAACTAACGGTGATCGCCGCGATGAAGGCAAAGGGGTTCGAGCCGGAAACCGACAATGACGCCGACGCGCTGGCGCTTCTGCTGTGCGTGCTCGACCAGAAAACAGTTGCGTAATCAGGAGTGGCAGCGATGCAAGGGCAAGGCGTAATCAAGTGGTTCAGGCGCGATAAGGGTTTCGGCTTCATCGCACCGCAGAGCGGTGACGAGGATGTGTTCCTGCATCAAAAACTGTGTGACCAGCTAAGCTTCGAGCCGCGGGACGGGGTGACTGTCCAGTACAAGGCCTGCAAGACCCCGAGGGGCTGGAAGGCCACCTGGATCGGGATGCAGCCCAGCACGGCCGGCACATGAGCGTCCAGGCCGCGGAATCCCACGAGAATGTATTGCCCCCATCGCTGCCGCCGCGTGGACTTTCCCGCGTTTACGCGGCGGCCTACATAGGCGTGAGCCCGACCAAGTTTGACGAGATGGTCGCGGACAGGCGCATGCCGCGCGCGATCCGGATTGACGGCAGGCGCGTTTGGGACCGCCTGAAGATCGATGAGGCCTTCGCGGCGCTGGGCGAGGAAAGCGAAGGTAAACCGGTCTCTGTCTGGGACCAATTTGCGTAGGTAGCGTTATGGCCCGTATACGGTTGAAGCATGTTGTCGCTGATATCGATCGCCACGGTAACACCCGGTATTATTTCAAGCCTCGTAGCGCCCCCCGCAAAATCCGTCTCCCCGGTCAGCCCGGCGCCAGCGAATTCATGGCCGCGTATCATGCCTGCCTCGCCGGAGCGCCGCTGCCGGCGACTGCCGCGCCACCTGTGCTCCCGGCGGCCGATGCAAAGTCGGTGCGCTGGCTCTGCCAGCAATATCTGGCCCATCACGCTTTCAAGGATCTTGACGTAAAAACCCGCCGGCCGCGGCAATCGATCTTGCAGCAAATGTGCGACATGCCGTTCTCGGAAGCGGGCAAGATGCGAGTGGGAGACGCACCGTTCGCGGAGATGCCGTCGCGCGTAATCCGCCGGATTCGCGACCGGTGCGCGGACCGGCCGGAAGCCGCCAATAATTGGCTGAAATCCATCAAGGTGCTGTTCAAGTGGGCGGTAGCGGAAGAATACTGCCACAACAATCCCGCGAAGGATGTCCCGAAAATCCGAGTCGATAGCGAAGGCTTCCACACTTGGACTCTGGAGGAAGTGGCGCAATTTGAAGCCGCGCACCCCGTCGGGACCATGCAGCGCCTGGCGCTGGCGCTGTTGCTTTATACCGGTTGCCGCCGCGCCGATGGCGTTTCCTTCGGTCCGCAGCACATCAAGGACGGCTGGCTCACATACACGCAGAACAAGAACCGAAACACGTTACCCGTAACTCTCAGCCTTCCCGTGCTGCCCGAACTGCACCGCGTCATTGCGGCGACACCATGCCGCCACCTGACGTTTCTGGTCTCGCAATACGGCAAGACCTACAGCATCGAAGGCTTCGGCAAGCGCTGGCGCAAATGGGCGGTCGCCGCCGGTTTGCCCCATTGTACCCCGCATGGCTTGCGCAAGGCGGGGGCTGTCCGTGCCGCCGAGAATGGCGCGACCGCGCATGAGCTGATGGCTATCTTTGGTTGGAAGGATATCAAGCAGGCCGAGCGCTATACCCGCAAAGTGGTGCAGAGAAATATAGCCGGCGGGGCCATGGAAAAAATGGCCGGCGGGGACAAAAAGCAAACAAATGTATCCCACTTTGATTTTCGCGTCCAAGTCGGTGGGATAAATCGGGAGAAAAACCATTAAGAATCAATGATAGACATAGAACATCCTAGCCCGATGGGGAATGCGATTTCTCTGCATAATCAATATGTTACGAAAAAGTGGGATACAGAAACTTACCGCTGTTTCATTAGGTTTTTTGCCATTTGTATCCCACCGGAAGAATAGCGTTCATGCTAATTCGGCGCGTTCCGGCCACGAGGTATTATGATGAACTTGCCAGGATTGCCAATAGGAACCCTCAGCAAGGTCGATTGCGGATCCTGCCGGAAGTGCTGCAAGGGGCAACAGCTCATCGTACTCGTCGATGGCGATGATCCGCGCCAATATGATTGCTATGAATTCGCGCCAGGCCAAATGGCAGTCAAACGGCGGATCAATGGCGACTGCGTTTATCTCGGCGGGGATGGCTGCACGATCCACGGCCGTCATCCGATTGTCTGCAAGGCCTTCAACTGCGCGGATTTCGTTCGCCGCATGGATGCGGGAGCCTATGACGGCTTGGGGCCGCGTTTGGGCAACGCCGTTATCAAGGAAGGGCGCAAGCGTCTCCGTCGCGCTTAGCTATCCACATGGATGCCAATTACGTAAAAACACCTAATTCTGCGGCAGGCATATCTTTAATTTGCGCAGTTAAAATTTTACGTATAGCGTTCATCATCAAATGATCGGAAAATCGCCACACAATGAACAACTTCCGAATTCCGGCGCATGTCTGCCTAGGCGTGCCGACATATCAGCGGCCGCAAATGCTGTCCCGTTGCCTCGCGTCGATACGCCGGCTGGAGGAGCCCGACGGCGTCCGCCTGTCCATCGTGGTCGTTGACAACGAGGCCGCGCCGAGCAGCGCCGAAATGGTCCAGTTTCTCGCCGCCGGCCACCGGCCGATCCATTACGAACACGAGCCGCGCCGCGGCATCGCCCAGGCGCGCAACGCCATACTCGACAAGGCCGCCGAGCTAGGGGCGGACTGGGTCGCGATGCTCGACGACGATCAGACGGTTGAGCCCGGCTGGCTGCTGGCGATGTGGAACGCGGTACGGTTCAAGAGCGCCGATGTGGCCCGGAGCTCGGTGGAAATGGCGCTGCCGGAGCCAATGCCGAAATGGGCCTTCCCGAAACGTCCACGCCGGTCATGGGCTGTGAATCTCAGACATGTGGCGACCAACGGCGTACTGTTCCGGGCGAACCTCATGGATGTTTCCGGCGCGCCGCTGCGCTTCAACGAACGCCTGGCGCTGACCGGCGGCGAGGACATGGATTTTTTCACGCGCGCGGTTCTTGCCGGTGCGCGGATCGTCCGAACGCCAGAAGCGATCGCGACAGAATTCGTGCCGGCCTCCAAGCTCACCTACAGCGCGCAGATGTGGCGTTCATATTGGGTGGCTTTTTCAAACACACGGCGGGATATCAATTATCACGGCGCTCTGGCGCTCTTTGCCGCCAAGCCGGTAAAGCTCGCCGGCGCGGTGCTGCGCGGCGCTCTGGCGCTCATTGCGGCGCCATTCGCGGCGCTGCTCGGCGCGGCCTCCGGCCGCAAGCAGCTGCTCAAGGCCGGCAAACAGCTGGCGACGGCGGCTGGCATCGCGGCCGGTCTGACCGGAGTGCGCCTGCCACAACCTTACCGGACCATCCATGGAGGCTGAGCCTATGTGCGAGGAGCTGAAATACCTTATCTGGTCAAATAAGCATTATGGCTGGTTGACGCCCAGCAAGAACGACTATGCCGGCCTTATCAACCGCGCCTGCCGGTATGATCTGGCCACGGCCGAGCAGATCTGCCAGGACGCCAATGAGCACCCCGATGGCGATGAACCGCACGCGGTGATGGTTCTCGCACCCGAATGCCTGGAGACATCTCATGGCTGACATCACGAATTTTATTCCGCATGGCATTCTGTCCACGGATCATTGGCATCGCGGAACCAATGACGGCGCCTGCTCCCGGTGTCGCGCTCTCATCTCGAATTACGATGTACCGCTGATGCTGTTCAGCGCCAGCGGTGACGACATGGTGATCTATTGCCAGGCCTGCCTGACATCGGTTCCCGCCGCCAATGACAACAGGGGCGAGAAGGTTGCCATGCCGGTCGCGCATGGCATGGGGAAAGACATGGCGTAAGTGAAAATTTGAGTTCCGGCGTCCCTCGGCGCCGGAATGTCCAGGGCCTGGGAATGTCCTGGGCGGACCCACGGACCACCGCACTGGTTTGCCATCCGTGGGTCCAATAAATTCCCGGCGCTCTGAACGCCGGGATAGATCCTGGGAGGATGGGCGGTCGCTCGCCGGTTCTCCCAGGATCGCCAAGGTCCGGCCACCCAGAACGAGCCGGACCACCCCACGACGCATGGCGCGGGGTCCATGCGCTGACGCGACTGAGATGCTCCGGTTCCGCGATCCCCTCCTCTGGACCAGACATCTCAGTCGCGAATTAATACCCCCGATCCGCAATGGAATTGAGACAACCGAGATGAGCCTGGTTCATAAATTTGCATCCCCGGCCGAACCCAATGGCGACCTCGCCCGGAAGGTGGGCCTGACGATCCGCGAACTCCGCTGGCAGCGTGGGCTGACCCTGAACCAGGTCGCCGAGCTGTGCCAGACGACGGGACAGACCATCCAGCGACTGGAAATGGCGACGATGAAGCTGTCGGTCGATTGGATCGAAAAGATCTGCAACGTCCTGGACGTTGCGCCATATCAGCTGTTCGCGGCCGATGCGCTACTGCAATCGCAATTGGCCCTGATGAAGGCCGTGACAGAGCTGGAAACGCTCAAAGCGGCGTTTTCGCATTTCACTGAAATTGTCAACGCGGTGCGGCATGAACAGCTCGACTGATCCCGCCGGCGCGACGCAAGGGAAGAATTTCAAGGGGAACCAGTATGCAGACGCAGAATCTATGCGCCCTATGGGTGGGCGGTGAACTGAGCTACATCAAACGGCTCTGCCTGACCTCGATGCTCGATACCGGGCACGAGGTGGCGCTGTACACGTATGACGGCGTTCCGAACGCGCCGGCGGGGGTGGACTTGCGGGACGGCCGCGAGATCATGCCGGAAAGACTGGTCATCAAAAACAAACGTGAAGGCAGCTTCGCGCTCGGCTCCGATTTCTTCCGCTACCACATGCTACAGAAACGGCTGGGCTGCTGGGTCGATACCGACATGGTGTTCGTCAGGCCGCTCGCGCCGGCGGATTACATTTTCGGCTATGAGACAGAAATATCGATCGGGATCGGCGTTCTGAAGCTGCCGGCGGACTGCCCCATCATCTCCGAAATTCTCGCGTTCGCGGCCAAACGGCCAGTGATTGCGCCGTGGTGGTCGGCGAGCAAGAAATTCAGGCAATACCGCCGCTGGCTTCTAGGCCGCTCAAGGCCGGTCGATTGCCTGGAATGGGGGATCATCGGCCCACTCGCCGTGACCTATTTCGCCGAGAAGCATAATCTCCACATCAAGGCGGCATCAATCGACGTGTTCTATCCTAACAGCTGGGTCGAGCACATGGATGTGTTCAACCCGGCGATCGACATCACGGAACGGTTCACGCAAGGGACGGTGGGCGTCCATCTCTGGCATACCGCCATCAGGCCGCTGAAGATCTTCCTGCCGCCAGAGGGTAGCTTCATCGACCTGCAATGCAGGCGGCTGGGCGTCGATCCGGCGAGCAAGCCCATGCCTGTCTCCGGCGCGCCGGCGGCGCCGAGCCATGCCGGCAATGGGGTGACGCAATAATGGACGCGATTTCATCCCGGCCCGCGCCAGACCCTTCCCCCACCATGATGCGCGGCGCGAAGGTCCGCCTCTACCCGAACAAGCGCCAGGCCCGCGTGATGGATCTGTGGCGTAGGCGCGGCATTTCGTTATGGAACCTGCTGCTGAGCCTGGAGCAGGCCGCCTATAGCAGCGAGAATGTGCGCTCGAAGCTCGGCTGGCGGCAAATCTGGGCGACGGTGGTCGAGGAACGCCACGCCTCGGCTGTCGATGCCTATAAGCATGGCAAGCAGCGCAAGAACGGAACGTTCCGTAAGGAGTCGGGAGTAGGGCGCGAGGAGGAGCGTCAAGCGCTCAAGGAACGCCTGACCACTCTGCGCAAGGGCAGCCGCGAGCATAACGCCGTGAAGGAGGCGTTGAACCTGATTGCCCCGACGCCAATGCCGCTCGATCCAGCCATGCTCGCTAAAATCCGTCGCGAGGCCGTGGACATCGATCCTGAGACCGGTGAGGCGCTGTCGGCCAAGTTGTTCATCTGGCTCGATGAAATGCAAATGATCATGGCGCGGCTAAAACAAGTGCCACGCACGGCCTGGATCGACGACCTGCCGTCGCACGCCGCCCAGGCCATTGTCAAAGACCTGATCAAGGCGCTGAACAACATGTTGCGGGAACGTGAAAAGCGGTTATCTGGCGGCGATGGCCGTGACACCGGTTTCCCAAGGTTCAAGAAAAGCCGCTACGCCGCCGGATCGGTCTATTTCGCCAACACCCAAATGTTTTTCGACGCCGAGCGCAAGCACGTAAAGCTGCCGAATGGCGTGGGGAACGTTCGGTGCGACGCGCTCGACCTTGATTTGCGCATCCTGGACGAGGCGGGGAACGATACCGGGAAACAACGGAACCGAGTAACTGGCTCCATTCCCAAGAACGCCAAGCTGATGGGTGGCCGGATTTGGCGCCAGGGTGAGGACTGGTATCTATCCTGCCAATGGGAAATGAAGCGGCCCGATCCGCTGCCAAAAACCGAACGGACGGCCGGTGTCAAAATTGCCGGCAATGTCCTGCTCACCACCTATGACGATAGAGGACAGACGCGCGAATACACAATGCCGCCGCCTGACCAGACGCTGGTGATAAAGCAAATCGAACTTGGCAGGCGACAATCTCGCATTTTAGAAGGCGAGAAAGCCAGGCGCAAAAAAAAGCTTTCGAACGGCTACT
>ERZ1292625.1243-Hain-H41-01um-R1-1243-length-31812-cov-6_pt1 | contig 31812 bp, 59 predicted proteins | sample MGYA00564400_ERZ1292625 | MGnify/ENA primary metagenome ERZ1292625 (study PRJEB36523, sample SAMEA6512639) | groundwater metagenome | collected 2019-01-08 | study: AquaDiva: Metagenomics assemblies of 32 groundwater samples
AGCTAAAACTTCTTCTAATTCTGGTTTTGTTAAAAGTTTCATTTTGATACTCCTTGGTTAAAAGTTTCACTTCTTATCGGATGCAATTCGTAGAACTTGAGTCATTTTTCTAAAATAATTCTCTTTTTTGCTCTTAGTCTTGGAATGATATTTAGCCACGTCAGAAGGTCGTCTAATTTTTATTTGAGACAATAGTTTAGCCGCACAAAAAGCATTTCCCTCTACCGTATCAAGCCTAAATGCTCGACACTTGACTATGTTTACGCTATTAATTTGGAAAATGCCGTGATCTTCAGTTCCGTTAGTATTCATTCTTGTTTTTAGGTTACTCCCTAAACCGCTCTCAAGAATACCGATGACAGTCAAAATCAACGGATCTATGTCAAAAGTCTCGGAAGCTTCGACAATTGCCTCGACAATCCGGTCCGAGACCTTAAACCCGCTGGAAAGAGCAAGAGCTTTAATTTGCTCTTGGCCTCCAGCCTTTACTACCACACAACTAAAAACAACTAAACTAAACACTAAAACTCGCATTTTATACTCCTATGCAAACACATATCAAAATAGTCAAGTATATTACTATAAGCCTATTCATCGTCGTATTCAAGACCATATTAAGCTACCTCAAGTAATTTACTAGCAGCATCCCATATAGAGGCATTGAGAGTAATAGCAGCGATTGATTCCGATTTAATAGGTCTAGTTCTACGATTGCTAAGTGAATTCACACCATTTTGATCGGTACTTTGGACTTGGTAGCGCATGCCGTAGCGAATTAAGTTTTCTTGAATCACGTTAACAACGGAAAATAAGTCATTTTTAGCATCATCTTGGCGTCTAACTTTAATTAAGTCCGCTATTTGCAAATTTAAGGCATTTTCAGTGTTTTCAAGACGTACTCCGGCTAATTCCTTAGCTAAGGTAACAACTTCGGTCGGACTGACATCCCTAGCTTGCATTGACTTTACGGTCTCGACTAATTTTTCCCTTTGAGCTACTAATTGAGGGATAAGACTGTTTAGCTCGCCCATTGGCGTACCCAAATGTTTCACTTTGATACTTTCAAAATGCGTGCCAACATTCAATTGATTCGCACAAGTACCTCGAAAAAGACCTAAAACTCCCTGCAAACTGCCATATAGATGTGGTATCTTGAAAATCAAGTCAAAGCCTAAACCATCTACGGCAAAGCCGTCTCGTGAGCGATAGCGTGCCACGGTCGTCTGAAAGTCTTGCCTATCTGCTTTCTTGGCATTGGCCGTTTTTAAGTGAACTAAGTCAAAGCCGTGACTATCCAAAACCGAAGCTATTTGACTCGGCTGTATAGGTGCGAATCTTACACTCTTTTCACCATGTTTAGCGCCTTGAATGAAACTAGTTGAAACTTGTACGTTACTCATATTAAGCTCCTTGGTTGAGGCGAATCATTTCGCCGCTACTTTATCAACATGCATCCGGCGTGCCAAACTAAACTCCAAAAAACTCAATAAAATCAATAGTCTCATATCTGGAATTCGGCGATCTTTTAGCCACTTTTAGACTTTTCCCATAAAACTCAAATAAATCACACTCTTAAAAGGTGTCGATCTTTTAGCCAGCATTGTCGATTTAATTGACGTTTTAATCAAGTATTATATTGAGACTATAGAAAAGAAAAAGCCCGTAGTAGGTTACGGGCTATATTCGAAAGGGATTATTTATACTAGGAAAGGCTTAGTTTATAGTCTATGAGCTATACTGCCTTTACGCCGCCTTTCTCAAAGTGATACAAATAGTCGGTGGATTGAATGAAGTCTCAATACGAGACGCTTTTTGTCTTATTGGTCTACGCACCCCTTGTGCATAGCCCGCTTTGATACGCTTGATTATTAAGTTTTGTCGTCCTGCTATAAGTTTAGTAAGTCTCATTTTTAAGCCTTTCGTTAGGCGGTCTATATTGACCGCTAGATACTTATCGGCTTAGTTGAGTAGAACTTTAGGGCTTTGTTACGGATTTAATGAAATCTTAATATACTAGATATTGGTTGCTATGAGCTTAGAATAGGTTGATTTAGTGGCATAGGTTGAGCTTGAAATAGGACGGATAACAGAGCGATTAGGTTATATATAGTAGTGACCTTATATAATCATAAGAAATAGGTCCTAAATGTGGAGTAATCAATGCTTGAAATGGGACGAAAAACATCAAATATTGATCAAAAACCATAGGAAAAAGATACAAAACAGCTTGTATTTCAGCCCAAAAATACTATCCGATTGAGGACAAAAGTTGCCATAATAATCATTATGACCACAAAAAAAAGAAAAAAAATTAAACAAAAATGATTTACTAAGGTAAAGTTAAGAGCTTTACAAAAGGTTGCCATAATAGACATTATGGCCACTATATAATCAAAAAAGCCTAGTATATACGGGGGGATAGTATCCAATGAGTGTTAAGGCCTAATATGCGTGCCTAGTAGTCTCACACAATTTTTTGTTGAATTTTAATAAATGACGCAATGTGGCAATATACAAAAAGCAGAACGCTTTTAGAATTAATACTGTTTTTAAAAATTTTTTTATAATTTTTTTTAAATATTTAGATTTTGTAAAGATTTGATTCTTAAACTAGATTTTTAAAAAGGGACCTTGTAAAAAGACCGCTAATGGGTCAAATTTAGTTGCTACGATTAGGTTCTGGTTCATGTCCCAAAGTACCTTTGTTCCCGAACCTAGGGGGTAGTGGACAACTTCGCTCGCTACAAGAAGGTACCTCGTCTTGCCGCACCGCATTCAACTTTTCAGCCGTTTCTACCACCACACCCTTAATAAATATAATTGTCCCTAAAAGTCCAAAAAGAACAGTCCAAATAATAATAGCACCAGTATTGTCAACTATCTTTCTCATTTCTTCACCCTTTCTGAGTTTTCAGATACCCGCTTGATATGTGTTGTCAATATTCAAGGGCTTTCAATTATTACAGATGCAGATTCTTTAAGAGTTGAATTTAGAATTTCTTTACGATTCTTATCAAAAGTTTTTCGCATCTGGTTGGTATTTCTTTTTAACCAGATGTAGACACTTTTTCTCATAATAGGATTTGGAGCAGAGGCTCCTGATCTCCATCTATTTATTGTAGTTCTGTCCATTTGGATTTCTGCTGCCATTCTGGAGTCATTTAATCTGAGGACTGTAGCTGAATCTTTTAGAATTTTTTGAAAAAGACTTGTGTCGTCTAATGACTTAAGGCCCATTTCAATTAGCTCTAAATAATTTGTAAACTCTGAATTTTCCATAAACACCGCATACTTTCATTCTAATCAATATTGATTTCAATGCTCGGCAGTCTCGCTATTCGCTGTCTTCTCCACAGCACCAAATGTTCAATAACATGTTTCAATACTCTAAATCTCCAAATAGCCTTCAAATGTCCCAACACGTGTTTCCCATGCGGATCGGTTATCAAAACCATTAAAACACCAGCACCCTCATTTTCGTTAGCTATCAACATCTCGGTATGGTTCATCCCCCTCTGCACTGCTTCGGAGGGTTCACGATCACTTTGCAAAGCCATCGCAAGACGATCAAAATCCGCATTATTTAGAACAAAGTGACCACTAGCGATGGGCTCCTCTTTCTTACCCATTTATCAACACTCCATAAGGCGCTAGTATCGTCGTCATCTGATGTACCTGTTGTAACGCTTCCTCATAAGTCCCGTAGGCACCGACTTCCCAACGACTATCGCCGTTTCCGTAATCTTCTACTCGAACTACGACATACTTAAAAACATACCAAGCATTAAAGTAAATTTCATAACGAGTATTCATTCTGGCTCTCCTATTGGAAAATACTTACAATTAACTCCGCTACTGCACATCCCATCATCTCTTAGTATCTCTATTGGTTCAAACTCTTTTCCTATACTGATTCCTATAATGACTCCTAACATGAACACTATGAATAAGGTATAATACTTGAGCATTCTTATCAACTATCGCAAAGGTTTCAAGGTGTTTTTATGTGGTTTTTTAGTACTTAAGAAGATCTCTTTGGCAGTTTCTTCGTTATAGTCGTCTATACCTAAAGAATGCTCTTTATTGATTTCCTTAATGTTTCTGACAGCATCGGAAATGGATTCTCCAAATAGGATTACGCTAATTACGAGATCTTTACAGGCATCTATAGTTAGGCCTTCGCTGGCTTCTGTTAAGGGTTCTACATATTTTTCACGATCAGCGTCGGTTTTGATTTTTTGCTCAAAATAGGATTTTCTAGCGGCTTTGGTGGGGGATTTAATTTCCCAAACCTTACTGAATCTAGAAGGGCGGTTTTTAATTCGAGCCGGTATTTTAGATATATAGTTTGTCGTAGCCAAGTAGACTATATTATCGACTTGAGTTTCGCCGTCTAGCATACAAAGGAGTGCGGATTCGTCTTGATGCATAATGCTATCAAATTCTTCCCAAAGTACTACTACCTTTTTCTCTGGTTCTACTTCTCGGATCACTTTTAAAGTATTAGCCAAAATATCGACTCGGGGATTAAATAGAACTACCCCTCCCATTTCTACTACCCTTTTAGCTATTCTGGCCATAATGACTGTTTTACCAGTCCCAGGCTGTCCGTGTAGTAAAATTCCTAATTTTTGGACTAAACCATAAAGTTTATACTTCTCCGTTAAATCGGTTGACCAGAATTGATCCATAAGCTGGATAGTACGTTTCATTAAAGAATCCGGTAATTCCAAAATCTCGTCCATATGCAGGTTAAGCGTAGAAAAGGTAGTTCTGTCATTTCGAGAATCGTAGGCCACCTCATATACGGCAGGCTTCAATATTTTGGTATGTTTATAATTATCCTTCCGCTCAGCTATAAAAGCTTCATCAAATACTATATATTGTTCATGTTTATTACTCATTTAAACCCCACCTTTTTTTAATTGAAGCATTCCGCTATCCAATCCTTTTTAGAATTAGCCAAACGATTTTTAAAATCAGTTAACTCCCCTGTAGTTATTCTTCCCAAATCTAAATAACTCAATTTCTTGTCCCTAACTTCTTTTGGCAAAGATACCAACATATCTATTAATTCTTGTAGTGTGATTGACTTTTCCAGATAGTACTCCTAGGCTTTGATAATATAATACTTGACGTTTATTGTCAAGGATTCTTTTTAGCTTCCGTGCAGATTTTTTCTCTGATTAGGTTAAATAATAAAGTTTCATTAGTAGCTGGTCTAAAAATTAGGATGGAAACTTTGGTATTTAGAGGACCTCTTATTTCGGGGCCTTCTTTAGAGGCGATTGATTTTATTAGATCTCCTGATTTTAGACCGGAGGCGTGAGCTGGATAATTTGGAATTACGGTTTCGATACGACTTTCCATATAATCTACAATTATCCCTATTCCGGCGTACCAATTTCCAGATTTACAGTTAGCAGATCGTTTTGCCTTTGGGCCTTTGCTTTTGGGAAGCTTTGAAAGTTCAATGGCTATTACCGTTTTAGTGGAGATAGTAGTGTTTGCATCAGCACCTTTTTTGGAAGAATTACCCTTAAATTGTCTAGTTTCCTTTATTCCAATTAAGAATAAGAGACTTGCGTGCAAAATAAGACTAACTAACAAATAACGCATTTTTATAACACCAAAGGAAGCCAGGCACATTCTCGGAGCTTGGCCCCAACATAACCATTTACAGCGTAGGACCATTCAGATAGTTTTTCGATGGGAATGCTAAAAGAATCAGACTCTCCTATAAAGTAAGATTTAGTAAAACCTTGATTTACCCATGACCCTGCAATATCAAGTTGCTTTGCATTATGACAAAGGTGGCCTACGCAAGTTATCAAAAGAGCAACGTCTGAAAAGCGTTCGTGTTTTATGATATCTCCAGCTTTAAAGTTCATATCAGAGTCCTGTTGGTAATGGGGGTAAGTCTGAAGGATTAACCCCTTTAATAATAGACATTAATTGGCTAATATAATCTGATATGCATTTTTGATAAAGGGGATCTCGTATGGAAGGGTCTGGATATTCAGTTACTGGATATTTGGCATCGCAGGTATCGGTGAAAGCTTTAGGTAATTCAATTGTAATAATATGCTTCACCACCACAGAATTAGTACAAGTTCCCGTTTCCGTATTTTTAAAGCATTGTTCCACTTTAGCTGGAACTTCTACTTTATTTGCACAGCCTATTAAAAGTAATGAAGCTAGTAATAATTTTCGCATCTTAACCTTCTTTCTATATTTAGGCTATAACAATTGGTAAATATTGTCAATAAAAATCAGGATTAAGATTGTCTTTAATCCACATCTTCAACTACAGGCTCTTCCTCCCAAGCCAAATCAACCCATTGAATACTACCATGCTGATCAGCTCTAATAGGGGGCTGCATTCCAGCAGCCTCTAAAGTGGTCAGAATTACATCACAAGCTTTTAAATCCTCTTCATGATAATTAATTCTAAAGCCTTCAAATTTACCATTTAAAAAATCCAATTGATTTGCAATCAACACCAAAGCTTCACTTCTCTTCATTTTCCCACCCCTTACCTTCTTCAACCACTTCAACTAACTCCACCTTAACTTTAACAACCCCGCAACTAGAAACGCACTTTCGCTCTTGCTTAAGATCATCTACGGAACAATAGACCTCAGCTCCACCCATAGCTTCTCCAAGCTCCCAATTCCAATCGGTCTGGCACATGTATACATACTTAGTATCGGCATTCATTGTATTCCTCCCCTTGATTTCTTACCGATAGCATCTAATTCTTTGCTGTTCATTGGTACCACCAATCCTTAAAGTATCTAATATTTACAGTCATCTAAGTTCTAAACAAAGCGCAACTACAAATAACCAGGATGCAAATGCCGCAGCATAATCTCGTTGCTGCACCGAATTTAGAAACCAAATGCCGCAAGCTGCTACTCTAATCAAGGTAGCGGTCATTGAAAACTCCTAATTGCAATCAAACCCTCATGTGTGACGTTAGTTTCTTCATCAACTAAATTTAAAGCCAGCAATTTATACCAAGCCATACCAAAACAGAAAAAATCCCCTTTTGGCATATTAGCCGCTTGCCTTAACAATGAAATATCATATTTATTGATATCTTCTAATTTGTATACCCGCTTTGGTTTCTTCTTCAGTATTGGTAGTGCCATATGTTCACCTTATAATAGTTGAGTGTTACTGTCAATATAAAAATTCGCACTTATTTCTTTTTCTTTCGTTTAACTTTCATATTCAATTTTTTAAGTGCCTTCTTAGCTTTCTTGACTTTCTCAGCAGGAAGCTTCTTTAATTGAGAAGGCTCCGCCGCCGCAACAACTGACTGATCTAGAATCTCTACACGAGGATCAGGCTCGCCAGCACAGTCGTATCGTAGAATAGTGAAGTACCAAAATCCCCACTCATAAATAGTGCAACCGCAAGTATTCTCAGCATCAGATTTCCAGTACTTGTGCCATTTAAGTGGGGAACTCCATCCAAATTCATAATTACCTATCCTCATTTTTCCCTCAATTCATAAAAAGAGTTTTCAGTTTCAAAAGCATAACCTTTTTTAGACTTCTTAAAAGCTATTATAGGACTGGTTTTAAACCAAGTCATAAGACCTGATAGATAAATAGAAGTAAAGGATTCATTGCCTATAAGAAAAACAAAACCAGAATCCACCAAAAAATTATCAGGTAAACCAACTGATGATTTTTTCTTAGCACTTAATTTAAATAAGGTGTAACGAGTATCATAATCAAGTTTATCAAGGCCTAGTTTTTTAGCATTCTTTTTAATAATCGGTATCAGCTCAGGAAGAGCTTTTTCTATCGTGTGATGGATTTTCATAGAACACTCCCTAAATAATTAGTGGCTTCAGTCATTTTTTTAGCTCTCGCCATTTCCGATTTAGCCAAATTGAATAATTCCGTTTCTGACACAGGCTTATAATCCCAGACATCTACTCCTAAATTAATTTGTGGTATAAATCTGCACTCTTCAACGCCTATAAATATATCGGTCTTCCATAAGCCATGGATATGCCCGTGTAACAAAACTTGGGTTTCAAAATTAGCTATTGGTCTTAGATTATAATATTTAGGCGGCTTCTCAACCTTACCTGGATCTCTTTGAAAAGGGAAATGACAAATATCAACTCCTATAGTCTCACTCTCGCTCTTCAAAAGCATTTTATAGGTTTCGGGCAATATCTCAAAACCCATAGCCTTATATTTCTTAAAACTGAGATCCTTTTTAAGTTCTTTATTCTTATGGATAACAGAATGGCATTTATCATGATTGCCTGGTATTAAATACCAAGTCCCATTTAAATATTTACGCATCTCAGCGCCCCTAAGACTCATACTAAAATCACCAACACAATAGACATTATCTTCAGGTTTTACTAAAGCATTAAAATTCTCAATAATAGCTTGATTCATCTCTTCTACAGTCTTCCAAGGTCTATTGCAATATTTGATCACGTTATAATGCCAAAAATGTATATCAGCTGTAAACCAATTCACGAATTCCTACTTTCTATTCAAAACGGTACTGTTATCTAACAATAAAATACTTGAGTTAAAAAGTCAAGCGTTATTTAATAGCGTTTCACTATGGGACGTGCGACTTCAGCAAGTTCTGGATTTCCTTCAGGAGCACGATGATAGTAACACAAAGCTCCCATTATATTATTGGACTCCCATAAAAGAGTATTTCCTAGATTCTTGCGTCTGAAAGTTTTATAGATCTTACGTGCTAGATAGGAAAGGGGTGTTTGGAAAATATATTGAGTAACCATGAGCATATTGTTTATATTATCGTCGTCTACATCATCTGGACCAGGCATTCTGAATTGGAAGGTGCCATCTTTATTAATAGGGGCTGCGACTGCAAAAATAGCAGCTAGTAATAGAAAGAAATCTCCAAATAATACGAATAGGAGGGTTACAGGTGCCCATATGGTATAGAGATAAGTTCTAGCAAAAATACCCCAAAGTTCAAAGCCTAGAAAATCAGGTATTTTCTTTTTAACCTCTTGGGTTTCAGGGTCTACCCAATTAGGGTAAATGTTCTGAGCGAACATTTTGCGTTTAAGACATTGTTTGAGTAGTCTAGTTTGTTCTTTTCTCTGCTGTAAATAAGCATGATAGCAAATTACGGGAGTAAGTTGATCTCGACTTAGATTGCGAGGGTTAGAGGTCCAGAACCAAGGGTCGCAGTGTCTTCGGTAAATACCGTCGGCTTTAGGCTCCAGCAAATTTTGTGTAACTAAGGGATTAATCGGAAAAGAATGAATTATAGCTACGATTGGAGCTTTAGGATCTATTTTCTCTAAAATTGCCATTCGCAAAAAAAGAGTATACATCCTATGACAAGTATCTCCGCCATCTCCACCAGATTGTATTAAGTTGAATTTATCGATATTCATACTGGGACTCCTGTTAAAGTTTTAGAAATAACCGCTGATACCACCAAAACTATAGCTATAAATAAAACAATGTCTATAACATTCTCTACAAATTCAACCCAGTTCATACTGGGACCCCCATGCGTCGTAGTTGAGCTTTTGTGTATTCATTTTCAGCGGCTATATAAAAAGAATTCCAATCTGCATATTTAACTAGATTAGCTTTTAATAAAATTTTAAACATCGACTCTACATGACTAAAAGCGAAATCATCTGGATTTGGTACATTGGGCCATCCTAAACTTGTTAGATAATTTGTCATTACTTGCTTAATTTCTTTCTTCCATTGAGCATCCATTTTAGCCCCCCTTTAAATGCAATTTTGGATCGTACCCGTAATCAATTAAAATTTGAGAGCCTGCTTTTATAGTTTTAATAGTTTTAATTTCAATAACAGGAAAATAATTTGCGTCATAGCCTGTAAAGAATTCTGCATTTGGCTTTAGGGAGTGGTTTATCAGAGATGCTAATCCCAAAGCAATACCACTAAGGCCAAAGTTATAATCATGAAATTCGAAATCATAACGTTTTATAGTAGGGCTAGAAGTTCTTTCATCTTCCGGTATCATTAGAAGATGATTCGTTATAATTAAAGAATTCATTCTAAGATCCGTAGTCGTATAAACTCCACGACCGTATTTATTTTTTTTGACTATTAGCATCTTTTAGCCTTTCTATGTATTCAGAGATCCTAATAAATGACTTTTCTGATTCTTCAAAATAGTCTACATTATGAGAAAACAATCTAAGCTCTTGGATAGTTACTCCACAATTTATTAACAGTTGCCCGAATCTATGATCAGGGCATTCTGCATTTACTTTTAAAAGCTCTTCCAAAATTAATTTATTAACTTCTTGTCTGGCGGTCATGCATTGCCTCTAAGCTCAGAAACTTTACTGATTGCTAATACACCGCCCTTAGAATCACAAACCATAAACTTTTTCCCAGGCTCTAAAATCAATTTTCCGTATTCCAAAGCTTCTTGCACAGATTCATAATTATCATATTCTTGTCTAAGTTTGGCTTCAGTAAAATCTTCTCCAATTTTTACTATATAGAATTTCATTGCCAATCCTCCGTATTACAAGACATTACTCTAAGTTCTCCAGAATCCCTATAAATTTTGATCTGCATCGAATAATGGATTTTAATTTCAGTATCAATACCCTGCAGAGTTAACTCGATTGCATCTGATGAATTGTGTAACAAGGAAGAAGAAATTTCCATTTCTATAGGCTTAATGCGACTTTCTGCAAGTTTGATACCAACTTTTCTACTGAAGTTATCTTTTGGGTGAGCTAACGCACACCCTATATTAACTGTGATTTTGGGTATCTGCATAGAAGATTTTGTAAACTGGCGACGCATTTCTTGCAATACCTCTAATACATGCGGTTTATCAAAAACAACGGTAGAGCGAGTTTTCTTATTATATTGAGGGAATTCGTCCCCTTCTATATTGTGTCTGATTAAACGCATAACATCCCCTTTATATAACTAAAGTATCAAGATTCAATTCTCGTTTAATAAGCTTACTTACATGAGACCTAGAAATTCTTCTATGGAATCGTCTGGCAATTTTTGCTACCGAGAAACCATCAAAGAATAATTCAAGCATGCGAGCAATTTGTTTCTGAGAAAGGCGTTTAGTAACTTCCCTTTTCACACGCCCTGGCAATGCAACTCCTAGATTTACAGCTCTGTCATCCGTAGTGATAGCATTTTTTCGAGTAATTAGCTTAGTATTTAGCGCCTTAATTGCTTGTTTAGTGTCAACATTAGAGTTTGTTAGCCCTTTTGCCGCCATAACCCTAGCTATTACAAGTTTAGTTCCATTATAAGTAACAACTCTGTAACCATGCCGTTCGGTACCTACCTCTCGAAATTTTCCATCAGAACCAAGTTTTTTAATAACTCCATTCCTTTGAATTTTATAACGGCGGTCTGCGGCCAATTTTAGAGCTAATTTATTATTTCGCACTTTTGACATTTTCTCCCCTTTGTTAATCTTCCATTTGGAAGGTTGTTTTTTTTGGAATCTCTAGATTAAATTGTTCTTGTAGATTAGTAGATTTCAATTTTTCATTTTTTACCTTTGCGTAAATAGCCTCTTGAGTGAAATTATTAAAACTTTTAAGTTTAAAAACTTCTGCTACAAAAAATCCAGCTTCATCTGGGTTCTTACTTATTTTTTTGTAGACTCTAGGTGGAGTGCTATAATTCCATTCAAAATCTACAGTCTCTATACCTTTAACCTTAATCATTTTTGCTCCTGCTTTAATTGTTGCTTAGGTGGTGTATGAATGTCAAACTTTTTTATAAAAAAATTTTCAGGTGTCTCATAATGAAGCACGACATCTGCCATAGCTTCTGAATAACCATAGCTAAATCCTAAGTACCAACATTTGACACACATAATAAATAAAAGTAATAAAATTGCAATAAACCAAAGAATTTTCACGATTCACCTTCAATCCAAATTTTACACCGTACTAAAACTTTTTTAAGATTGGTTTTTTTCTTGGCTTTCTTAACTACAGGATTCGGTAGTCTAAAATGATTTATTATTCCATAACTAAGAAGCTCATAGGATGCCCCTTTACCTAAGGCTAGAATTTTGTATTTGGCTAAAGAAGCTTTAATCAAATTATTGCTAAAAGTTGGCTCCCTACTATTTATCATAATAATACTAGCTTCTGTGTCTATTATAGAATCAAACCATTTCTCAAGTATTTTATGGGAGGTTTTTGAAAAAGTTTTATCCCCTACTAATAGTAGATTAAGCATCGTAACCTCCACCATCATTCCTCTCAAAAGCTTCAGCTTCTCGACAATCTTTTATCTGAGCTAAAATTGAATTATGAATTTCCATGAGAACCTCAATGGCTCCTAAAGTGGCATATATCAGATTGTCTGATCTCTTAGTCCCATCATTTAATTTCTTTTGCATGTTATTTACTGAATCTGACAGAAGTGTTAATACTGCTTTTGCAGAAAGTCTATCAGTAGCTTTCACAAAAGTGACTTTTTTTGAATCCATTTTAAATCGCCCCTCTTCTCATTAAATTTAACATTTTTTCTAAAATTGCACTAGTCATTAGTACATCTCCATCAGCTGTATGAGCTAAGGAAGAGTTTATATTAAAATGTTCAGCAATAGAGCTTAAACTTCCAGAAACAGAGTTTGGAATAAGTCCCGCTTGGATACAGGCTCTAGCTATTGTTCCTGTGTCTAAAGTTCTAAAAGAAACAAATTTAATCCACGAATTCTTAGAAATAATATAATCACATAATTTTTGAATATCAAATACTACATTATGACCAACTGGTATAAGCTTGTCGCTTCCCATAAGACTATTACCATTTAAAAAATTATAAAGTCTAGTGCCAGCTTCTTTATAAGTGATTGCCCTTTTATCATGCAACTTTAAATCAATTCCATTAATTCGTAAAGCTTCTGCAGTAACTATGTATTTATTATCTTCGGGTTTCATTTCCAGATAAAGAGAATCAAGTTCTTTGAAACTTTCATCCAAAACTGAAAAATAGGCTGTTAGTAAAGAAGTGCCCGAAAAGCCTCCTGTTTCAGTATCAAGTGTTAAATATTTCATAAATGCCTTTCTTAAAATTTCAGCTTCATTGCTGAAGAGTTTTTAATACCATCTCGTTTTTTATCATAAGATCCAATAGTAGTATTCACACTAGAATGCCCTGCAAAATCAGCCACATTTCTCGGAGATTCTCCATTTTCTAAAAGTTGCGAAATGGCGGTAGCTCTACAGGAATGTGGAGATACATTTCTAGTGATGCCAATCATTTTAGCATACCGTTTTACAATTTTATAAATCGTACCCCTGCCAATCCCGAGTAAATAAGCCGTGGATTTTGACGGCTCTGGTATAAGAGGGGGCGCTGTTACTACAGGCAGTAATACTTCAGCAAGAGCGGGATGTGCTGGAACCATTCTATATTTACTTCCTTTGCCTAAAATTTTAAGTATTAATTGGCCCTCTATATCTAATACATCACAAAAACGTAAAGTTATAATTTCATTGCGCCGCAAACCAGCATAAAACAATAAACTCAAGACTATAAGATCTCTGTTTCTAATAAAGGAATCTTTTCTATCTTTACAAACTTTAAATATCTTTTTAACTTCGTCATCTGTAAAAGCTTCAGTTGGTTCCGCAACACTAACTTTAGGAGCTTTCACTCCTGCAAAAGGGTCTTTGCTAAGCAGGCCTTGACCCCTTAAAAACTGGCAGTAACTTCTAACACTAGACATTTTTCTAGCAACTGTAGAAGTAGAAAGTCCTTCTTTAAGAAGAGTATCTCTAAAAAGGATTACACCACCCCTAGTTAATTCCCCACCAGCCATAAGTTCAAATTGTTTAAGATCTGTTTTATAGGCTTCTAAAGTAGCTTTGGAATTTTGCCCTACAAGAAAGTCCTGAATATTCATATCAACCACCTTTCAGGTGCTCAATTGAAATTACCATAGTGAAAAGTCCTGTATCGTCTACAGGAGCATTAGCATAAACTTGATAGTCCTTTGCCCTTAAAAGTTTTTTAACTTCGGCATAAGCCCAATCGTTCTCTTCTGAAGTTATATAGAATTCCTCCGAAGTTACTCCTTTAGAGACCATAGTTTTAATTATATCTGAAATCCTACTGATTAGAGAATCAACCGCCTTTGCTCTTCTGAGCAAGGCTTTTTCTTTAGCTGCCTCAAAAGCCTGTATCGCCGAAGGTATTAAGTTTTCCACTTTCTAACTCCTTTCTTTTACGAAATTCGTTAAGATCAATGACCTGAGCCATAGGTTGTGCTACGATGGCGTAAAAACCATTTGCATCAGGTTCATTGGCTAATACTCCGATACAACCACAATTACAACATTCATCTTGATAAACGGTACCGAATTCTGAATGTTTTGATATAGCTTTCCAATCGTGCGAACATTTGTTCATGATTACCTCCTGACTCAACTCTAGTATAACTGAGTAAATTAGTCAAGAATTATCTTCAATAAATCTTTATGACGTAACCATTCTGAGACAGCCATAGTATAACAATAAGTCTTAAATTGAGAATCATTCATCTTAAGCCTATTTTGGTCTACATTAAGATGTAAATCAAGAGTCTTATGATATATCTGTTCTAAATCTCTTACCGTGATAATTACATTAGGATCTTTTTTTCTATCCATATTAGCTCCACCAGTGATGTTGATATTTTTCCATAATAGTATAGAGCCAGCGTTTGTCACGAACCTCTAGGGAGTCGTCTTTTTTACCAGCCTTTAGAAATTCAGAACGCTCTAATTTTTCTTGTTTAGGAGTCAAACCAGGAATTCCGAGGGTTGTGTAAGTATTTCCGTTTTTAGGGTCAACTTTTTTAATAAAATCGATAGCTCCCCATTTTTTCCTATGCAAATCCATAAAATAACTATAGTCAGTTTTGTGCAGTTTTTCAGCTAGTTTTATACAAAGCCTAAGACTTTGATTCGTAGTTTTGTGAGGCGAATGATGATCTTGTAAAATTTCCTTTTCCATTCTTTTTAACTTAAAAGCTATAACCTTAAGTAAATAAGAAGAATCATAATCTCTATCGGACCAGGCAAATTTAAACCAGGCTAAAGATCTGCATAATTTATAATATGTTCTAGATATAGGGCTGAAAAAATCTAGAACCTTATCTAAAAAAGTGTATTTAAAATCTTCTTTTATAGCTTTAGAGTTTAGCATCATAATTCTCCCAGGATTTCATATCCAAAAAAATGCCATAAACACGTCTATTCATTTTTTCCCCCATTGAATTAAGTAAGGTTGTATCAAATTTAACAAAACAAAAAGGAACTTTTTGATCTTTAAAACGCTTTAACCAAAAGTCAAAATCACTTCTTTTAGGTGAGGGTTCCATCCATAAATTATATTGAACTAATTTTATAGTCTTTAAATTTAGAGGTTCATCATTAGTATCTATAAATTCAAAATTCTTCATAATCCTACACTTCGGGTAGCTTTTCCCAATTGAAATCTTAAAGATTTGGATACATGCCCAGGAATTCCTTCTCCTATTTTTCTACCATCTAATTCGATAATGGAAGCAATTTCTACATAAGTTCCTGTTATAAAAATTTCATCTGCTGTATATAAATCAGGTTTAGTCAAACGTCGCTCAAAAAGTTGGAAATCGTTTTGAAGCTTTTCAGAAAACCAGGAACGGGTTAAGCCTGAAAGTATAGAACCCGTTTGTGGCGGCGTAAAGGCAACTTTATTTTTTACTATAAAAATATTTGCTACGGAAGCTTCAACGACATAACCATCATTATCGCAAAAAAGAACTTCATCAACCCCTTCGAAATCATGTTTACAATTGTGTAATACGGCATAGTTTGAAGTTGTTTTCGCTTGCATGTGATAATTAGGATAACCTCTAGCAGTTGCCGAGATCCTAGCTTTAATACCAGCTTCTCTATTTGGAGGCTTTATTGGAAAGGCATATATATCAACAGCTATTCTAGTCGTTTGCGCTCTTACAGATTCAGCATCTTGCATAGCATAAGCTATAGGTCTCAAATATAGATCTCCACCACCAGCAGCTTCGACTACATCCCTACAAGCCTCAACCAATTGTTCGACCGTATAAGGAATTTCCATATTGAGTATTTTTGCGGAATTGAACAAACGAATAATATGCTGTTTTAATAACCAAATTTGAGTTGTACCATCTTCTTTAAGATAAGAACGAATACCTTCCCAAACAGCTGGTGAACCATAATGCATAATAAAATTAAAACTATCTATAGGAGTTTTTTGAGCTGATATAGTGCCGTCTGCCCACACTCGTAAAGAATTAGTAGGTTTAGATTTTTGGTTTAAAGAACGCACTTTAAAGCCTGCTCCCATAATTTCCCCAAATAAAAAGCGCAGATGGTCGGGGTTGCACCGACAGCCTCCCGTGAAACGGGCGTTATCTCATCGTTTAACTACATCCACTTGCGGAATAACCGCCATTAAATATAGGATGTCTCAATTTAGAATTAAAGTCAATGTTTTTTTAAAGGTTGCAAACTATTTGCTGAATTTAAAAAGCGGAATAAATTAAACAAAAAAGCGGAACGTTATATAGGAATGCTTGGAATTTGTGCTTTAAATTCTATGAACTTTATTGGATTTTACTTTGCTGTAAATTTTTGATACACTTATTCATTGAAGAACTTTTAACTGTGTAGCTATCATCCTATGCTACCGCCTTCATGCAGAGTGACCTCTGCTACTCAGGCGAACCACTTGTTTTAAGAGGAGTGGGACCCCCTAACCCCCATTGTGAGGCAAGAAAGGGTAGTTTGTCAACAGCTACTTAATATCTTAACAATAATTTAACAATTGATTGGCTGATTTCAACTAGTTACGTTAGGCATAAATGTTAGAAAGTACTTGACAACCAAATTGCCATAATAATTATTATTGGCAACTTTGCTTAAATTAGTATTAAAAGTAGTACGAATTGACAGATCTAAATAAAACCTTTATCTTTAAAGTATGGGAAAAGGGATTCATAGAGATAGCTGTAGATGCAATGAAAATCCAGACGAATGGAAAGTTAATTCGCCTGAGTATCATAATTGTTTCTTTACTTATATGAGATTTAATGCTAGACCTCATACTTTAAATGAGATTAGCAAGTTGCTTGGCATTTCTATAGCAGCTGTCACTACTATAGAGAAAAAGGCTTTGAATAAAGCCAAACGCAGATTGATTGAACTTGAGAAAGTAAAAAAGCTAAAAGGTATGTGATAAGCTAGTCTATATACCTACATAGTTAGGTTTTGAGGAACTCCTGTGTCTGATGAAAAAATAATGAAATCCTTTCAAATTCATATCCCAGTAGAACTTGAAAAATCAAAGGATGCAGAAGGTGAAGATCATTGGATTGTTAAAGGTGTCGCCTCAACAGCAGATCAAGATTTACAAGGTGAAGTAGTTGACCAAAACGGTCTGGATATAGCTCCCTTAAAAGCTGGCCGTGGCTTGTTTAACGTTGATCATCAAAAAGGGCCTGAGAATGTAATAGGTCAAATTGAAGATGCTGAATTTGTTAAAAGTGATGGCAAACGGGTTTTAATGGTAAAAGGTTATCTTTTTAAACATCAACCTAGGGCTCAAGCTTTTTACAATATTATGAAATCCGTCAAGAAAGGTTCTGCTCCCAGAGTGCATATGAGCATTGAAGGCAAGATTTTACAAAGAGATGCCGTTAATAAATCAGTAATTCGTAATGCTAGGATAGATAAAGTAGCTTTGACTTTAGATCCTGTTAATCCATACACCTATGCTGACCTTTCAAAATCTTTAGAAACTGGTAGAATAGATGAAATCCCTGAACCAGCCTATCTTACAGTAGAACGTACTGAACTAGAAAAAGCTATCGAAATTGGCATTGCAAAAGCTATGTCAGCAGGAGCTGGAGCAGCTTTAGCACCTGCAGCTAGGACAGGCGGTGAAGTTATGGTCCCAGAATCCTTGGAGTCTAAGATCAAACGTATTAATAAAAAAGACAAAAAAAGTAGGAAACAACTGTTAAAATCAATCTTGCAGCGTATGCTTGAATTACATCCTGAAGAAGATCCAAGTGATCTATTTAAAGTAATCGCAGCTAAGCTCAAAAGTACTTAAGGAGAAAAAGATGTCTGAAGCTAAGAAAAAAATGACTGAAGAAGAAATCCTAAAATCACTTGACGCAATCATAGATGAAACCATGGGTACTTCTGAAGTTACTTCAACTGTAGCAAAGTCTGAAGAAGCTAAGAATGAGAACAAGGACGCTAATGGAGGTGAAGATAAGATTAAATCTGGAACTCCTATGAGTGAGGAACAAGCTATGAAGGCTAAAAAAGAGAAAGAAGATAAGGAAGCTAAAGAAGCTGCTGAAAAAAAGAAGGCTATGGAAGATGCCGAGAAATCTGCTCAAGTTGAAGCTGATCTTAAAAAGGCTGCTGATAAAGATGCTGATGATAAGAAAAAGGATAAAGAAGAAGACAATGATGAAGATGCTGATGATAAAAAGAAAGATGGTAAGAAAAAGTTACCAGCTTTTATGAAAAAATCCATTGTTGAGCTTTCAGAAGTTTTAGATTCTGAGGAACTTGAATTAATCAAAGCCTGGAGAGAAGAGAATGCAGCTGAAGAGTCTCAAGTATCTTCTTCTGACATTGCAAAATCTGTTGCTCAAGCCGTTGGTTCTCAATTAGAAGATATTAAAAAATCTTTTGAGCAAAAATTAGCAGACAAAGATGCTATGCTTAAATCATTGAGTGAAGAAATGAAAAAACTCTCTTCCAAACCTGCACATGGCCGACAATCGATTGACAGTCTTGAAGTTCTTGAGAAAAGCAATTCTAGCGATGTTGCACTTTCTAAAGCACAAGTTCTGGATACAATGTTGGAATTACAGAAAGCTGGAAAAGGAATTACTAGTCAACACGTTGCTGAGTTTGAGATCACTCGAAATTTGAGTAATCCTCAAGTAAAAACTCTAGTAATGGAAGCAACAAAAAAACGTTTTACAAATTAATTATCTTTAAGGAGATACTATGAATCAAAATTATAACTTCGTAAATTTTGGCGAAGGATTTGGAGCCACTACTCAGACTGAGATTGGCGAACTGAATAAAGCTTTAGAAGCAGGTGCTGGATATTCTGGTGCGCCTACTGCCTTGTCTCAAGGTGGCGTAATGCAAGTTGAGTCTCTTGACTCTTCTTTGAAATCTGTTACCTATGATATGAAACATCTTAAATTGTGGCCTATGATTGATAAAGATCAGGCCTTCAATACCATCGAAGAGTACAACCGAACCGATGCATATGGAGATCAAGGTCGAGGTTTTATTCGTGAAGGTGCTTTGCCTCGCTCTGAAGACGCAAGCTATTCAAGACAAATCCAAAGAGTACGTTTTATCGGCGTTACTCGTGAATTAACTCATGTTTATACTTTGGTTAGAAATGCTCATGGGGATGCTATTGCTGCTCAAATCAGAAATGGTACTATGCGTATTCTTGAAATCGTAGAACGATCACTAGTTGATGGTAGGGGACATTATGCTTCAGCTTCTGGAGTTCATGATGGTTCTGATGCTGCTATTCTTGATGATGACACGGCATGGGAAGGTTTTGACAAACAATTGCGAAAAGGTAATACCGATGCTTCAGCTAAAGCTAAAGCTTTTACAGGTTTTGGTGTTGAAGAAGATGTTATTAAAGATATTCGTGGTGACGTTTTGGATAGCGATTTGCTAGAAGATTCTGCTCGTGTTGTTGGGGAGAATTTTGGTATTCCTTCAATTATGCTTATGGATACTAAAGCTCATTCAGATTTGGGCCGACAGTTTTTCCCTAAAGAGCGAGTTAATCCGATGGGTATTGCTCAAGGTAAAGCGGGTTTTGTTCTTCAATCATTTGTAGCCGCTGCTGGAGAATTCCAACTTTTGAGTTCCGTATTTATGCGACCTAAAAGAACTGCTGCTGCTCCTCTTTCTGGAATTGCTGCTCCTGCTGCTCCTACAGTATCAACTACTGCTGATGCTCTTTCTAAGTTTACTGCTGCTGATGCTGGTTCTTATTCTTACAGATCAAGTGCTATCACTGAGGCTGGAGAAGGCGCTATTTCCCCTGTTTCTGCTGCTCAAGCAGTAGCTGCTGGTGGACGTATCGATGTAGTATGTGCTGCTGTTACTGGTGCAATTGCTTATGCTGTATACCGATCTCCTAAAGGTTCTCTTGTTTCTCATGAGTTTATCGGTTTCATTGCCCCAGCTTCTATTGGTGGTTCTGCTACAATGAAAGATATTAATCATAAACTTCCAGGTTTGTCTCAGGCTTATCTTTTGACTAAAGATGCAGAGGTTCTGCGCTTTAAGCAATTGGCTCCTCTTATGAAAATGGATTTGGCAGTTATCGCCACTGCTTATAGATGGATGCAACTTTTATACGGGACGCCAATTGTTTATGCTCCTCGTAAGAATTTCTTGTTAGAAAATATTGGTAGAGCAGCTTAATAGCTGAATTTACTAAAGAAAATTAAGAAAGCTGAAGGTGAAAATCTTCGGCTTTTTTATTTTTTAAAATTTGGTTGCTAATTACAGCAAGATCTACTATGCTTAAGTAATAGGAGATTTTATGCCAGCAAAACCAAAACCAATAAAAGCAACAAATACCAAACTTCAATTAACTTTATTTTTTAGAAAAGCTAAAGATGCTGCAATTTATTTAGGTTGCGATGCTTCAGTGATAGCTAAAGTATGTAATGGGAAAATGGAAAGTAGCTGGGGTTGGAGCTTTGAGTTCAGTAATGAATCTGAGTCTGCATTTATGACAGATGAACAGTTAAAAACTCCCTTAATTTATGAAAAGGAAAAACTTGCTTGGAATGCAGGTAAAACTGGAGTTTATTCAGAAGAGACTCTAAAATTAATGAGCGACAACAGAAAAGGAATTTCAATTCCTGAAGAGTCTAAAAAGAAATTATCTGAATCACTTTTAAAGTATTATTCAGAAAATGACCATCATGCAAAAGGTGTAAAATTATCAGAAGTTCATAAGCAAAATATAGCTAACGGAGTGAACAATCTTCCGACTGAAAAAAAGCAAGAAATTAGTAAAAAGATTAAACTTGCTGGAAGATCATATCGTGCTAGTTTAACTTCCGCTCAAAAAGAAGAAATCAATTTAAAGAGAAGTATAAGTGCTACTAAAACCACTTACGGGCAAGTTCGTTTAGCCTTAGAAAAAGCTGATATGACAGCTATGTTTGAGTTAAAAGCTGATGAAAATATTATATTAGATATTCCAATCCATCAAGACGTAAAATGTTTTTGTGGCAGAGTATGGAACGTATATCTTAATGAAATTGCTAGAGGAAAAATTCGCTCATGCGGTTGTCAAAAATCAGCCCCCGAGATGGAAATCTACAATTTCATAGTTCAAGATCTTAAAATGCCAGCAGAATTAGTATTTAAAAACAAACGTCCAGATTTTATGGTAGGTCTAGAATTGGACATTTTTATACCCTCTAAAAACTTCGCAATAGAATTTCATGGTCTAGCTTTTCATTCTGAAAGATTCCACGATGACAAGCTCGGAAATAGGCATCCACGCTCTTATCATCTTCATAAATTTGAATTGTGTGATGCGAAAGGGATTCAGTTATTCCAGATATTTGAAGATGAATGGCTCAATAACTCTAATATTATAAAATCAATGATAAAAAGTCGACTAAAAAACTCAACTAATAAGATAGCAGCTCGTAAGACTGAAGTTAGGCGCTTAACCGTTAAACGACAAGAACGGGCATTTTTTGATCAAAATCACATAGCAGGCTACACTTTTGTGCCTATAGTATATGGTTTATTCTTTAATAATGAATTAGTAGCGTCTGCATCTTTTAGAAAGCCATTCAATAAGAAATACGAACAAACTATAGAAATAGCCCGATTTGCTTCTAAATTGGATTTTCAAATTGTAGGGGGCTTTAGCAAGTTAATGTGTACAGCTATGAAGGAATTAAAGAGTATGGGATACTCAAAAATATTAACTTACGCTGATCTTAGATTTGGTAAAGGGAAAGTGTATGAGCTTTTTGGATTTACTAAAATAGGACGAACCCAACCAAACTATTTCTATGAGAAGGATGGAAGTAGAGAAGGACGCTTAGATCATCGAAAAATTAACGAACAAGCATATATACAGCAGTTTGGTAATACTGAAAAAGAACAAAATGCTGCTCAAGGTTGGTATCGAATATATGACGCAGGATCTGAGATATATAGTATGGACTTGTAAAATCCAGTAAAAGAGTGGTATATTACATATAGAGCCTTAAAACTCGATGATTAAATTCCCCATTTAATCATTCCTCCTCCTTGAGCCTCTGGCGTTCTGTCAGGGGCTTTTTTTATAAAGGCACTTGTCTTTATGATAAAATTGTTATAGTCTATCTATATGAAAGAATTTAAGAGCGACAACTTATCCTTATGTCCGTTTCTGGAGATGAACGGCTTGAAGTTCTTGCGAACGGAAGTATCTGTTGGTAAGTATGACAAACCCACAGTATTATTTGTTTTTCAGGATAATTTAGGACAAGGAAGAGATCTACAAATGGATTTTATGAGATCTGATTTTAAGAAATACAGAGATCTTCTTTTTTTCTTTAGAAATGAGATCGAAAAAGTAAATAGAACTTTAACTCAAAGAAGACATTCTTCTATTGAAGAAGATTTAAAAGGCGAGGACGATGAGTAATCTAAATTTAAAAAACACAGCAAGAAATCCAGGCTCTATTGCAAATGATGAGCACAATGACTCTGCAGGTGCTAATAGATCTGCAAATGGAGATATCCTTTGCATTGATAGAATTGTACCAACTGCTGAACATACCGCAGCTGCTGGAGCAGATGTTCCAGAAAGAGGCACCTTGAGAATTGCAAATACAACTGCAAGTTGGCAATTTATATTTGTAGGAGAACAGGATATTGTTCCTGCAACTATGGATGCCACAACTTCAATGGCAGTAGCTCCTAATTCATCAAATATGCTATTTACTGGAGTTTCTAATGATCTTCAAAAATCACTAAAATTAAGAACTTCTGCTGCTGGTGTTCAAGTAATTATAATGAAACCCTAAAGTGAGGGTCCATGCCAAATCAGAGGATTCGTGGAAATCAGATAACTGACCCACGTACGATTAATCAGAATGAGCATGAAGAAGCTGCAGATGCTAAGAGAGTGCTCAATGTAGACCCCTCAGGGAATCCGATTAGTACCTCTAATCCTCTTCCTGTTGATGCTATAATTAATCTAACCTCTACAAGTCCAGATACTAGTACTATATTTAATACATTAGTTACATCTGTAGGTGTTGAACAATCCTTAATGTTACCTGCAAAGACTGCTATTTTTACTATTTCAGCCAGAAGCAATAAAGCTGTTGTGGTACAATATTCCTTTGTGTCAGGCGAGTCCGGCACTAAATTTATAACTGTATGGCCTGGATCTACTAAGAAAATAGAGGGTTTAAGTTTTGATGTGGCAACTCCTATTTATTTTCAGATAAATCGGATGGATGTTGGTGGTACAGTAGTAGAAGTAGAAACATGGAAGGCATAAGTCTTCCGAGGAAGAAAGGATGAAAGACCATTTAATTTTTGACACCACCAATGCAGCTTCTATTTTAGATAGCGATAGCGTAGGTTCATTTATAAGAGCTGGAGATGATGGAACTTTAATAGGTCACGTATCTGATGCCTTAAAAGTAAATTTTAGTAATACAACCATTACAGTAACTGCTACTAATTTAGACATTAGAGATCTAGTTTTTGCTAGTGATAAAGTAGATGTAAGTGGATCAACTGTAGCATTAGACTCCACTACTTTATCCGCTTTAGAATCTATTACTGTGCAAAATGGTGCTGGTGGATCAGCTGTAAATATTCAAGATGGCGGTAACTCAATTACAGTAGATGCTACTAATTTGGACATTAGGGATCTTGATTATTCTCAAGACAACGTGGCTATTAAAGGCGCTACTGGAAATCAATTAGTAATTAATGCAGATGGTTCTATTAATGTAAATGCAGACATTAGCATGTCTACAGGAGCAGAAAAAGCTGAAGACGCAGCTCATAGTTCTGGAGATATTGGTCAATATGTACTTGCAGTTAGACAAGATACTCTCGCTAATAGTACGAGCTTAGATGGAGATTATGCTTCTCTTAAATTATCTACAGCAGGAGCTTTATATGTAAATTTGGCAGAATCCTCAGCCACAATTACAACTTCTGATGCTGCTTTAGCTAATTCAGCTATAATTGCAAAAACTCTAACTTTAGCAGTAGCGGATACTGCTCAGGCCGCAGTTACGGCAGCTTTAGCAAGTAGAAAATATTTGATGATCTACAATATGGATAATCAAAAAATCTTCGTTGGCGGAGCTGGTGTCACAGCAGCTGCAGGATTTCCTTTATCCCCAGGATCAGTAATGGAATTACGTGCCGGAGCAGCTTCTGCTGTAAATTTTGTAGGATCTTCTACTAAAACTCCTGAGATTAGGACTTTAGAATTAAGCTAATAAGTCTCTCTTGTAAATAGATGAAATAAGGGGTATTATAATACAATACCCCTTTTTTTATTTTAGGAGCCTATAATGACTAATTTGAGTTTTTCAGAAGAAGATAAAACTAAATTTGTAGAGTTTTTAAATATTGTGGCGGCAAAAGCTGAATTTAAAATGAATACTGCCGATATAATTAGCTATTTTAAACTTCTAGCACATATGCAACAAAATATAATACCAAAAATAACAGCTAATATTTTAGAGGTTAAGAGGGTTTTAGAAGCTAAGGAACAATCAAATCAGGAATAATATATGCCTTATCAAATGCTTGATGGTCCCTCAATTCAAACTAAATTAACATCAGTAGGCACGACTACTCCTATAGAAGTTAAAGTCGGTTCTGTTGCTTTAGAGGATCGCCAAGTAATTACTTTGCAACCCTCGGGAAATATGAAAGTTTGGTTTAGCGATGGATCTACGCCCCCAGCAGCAACTGTCCTAGCAAATGGCTTAGATCATTGGAAACAAGCTAAAGAGTCTTACGAAGTTGGAAATAAACAAAAAGTTTTTATCTTAGCAGCCAGCGGAACAATTGATGTGATTGTTGTAGAGAGGGCCTAATGTCTAGAGATCAATTTGTTCCTGTGGCAAGAGGAGTTCCATTTGATAATAGTACAAATGGATTTGTTTCAGATGACACTCAAGCCGCAATTGAAGAGGTAAATCAGTCAGTTATTACCTCAGCTTCGCCGGGATTCGACTGGTCACGATCTGGAAGTGTTCCCCCTGGAACAGTATTATTGAATGGTAGCGTACCCAGTTCCATTTCGGGAAGATGGGTATACATAAATAATGCGGTTATTGAAGAGGTATTTGTTTCAAACGAAAATGTTGATACTTTTGATTTAGAATTTTTTTATCATGATGGTGGTGAAATAAATTTAACTGTACTTGGCAGTGTTAGTATTGTAAGTGCCCGAGGAGGAAGATTTTCTGTTTCTTGGCCCGTACCAACCGATAAACAATTGGGATGTAGGCTTAGTTCCGGCAGTGCTAAAAATATTTTAGCTGGGGCAGAATTAAGTGGAACAAATTAAAGTATGTCTAAAAAAATAACATCTCAAGAATTAAATGAAAGAATTAAGCACAAAAAATGCAAAATTATTGAATCATCATTTATTAGCATGAAACATAGTGCAAAATTTATTGATGAAGAATATGGTGAATTTATTGCTATACCCGATAAAGTTTTGCGGAGATCAAAAAAACACCCAATAAGAAGTAAAATGTCACAAATTAATAAACTTCGAAAATATTTAACTGTTGATGATATAAATGATATTTTAATTAAAAATAATCGAAAATGCAGAATGATTGAACAACCATTTAAAACTATTGATGATAAATGTATATTTATTGATGAAGAATATGGAGAATTCGTTGCTATTATTTATAATGTAATGAAAAACACCGACCACCCCAAAAGAGGACAAGAGAAAAGAAAACAAACCATTAATAACCTATACGGAGTTGATTTTTATTCACAACATGCCGATTTTAAGGATAAAATTACACAAACATATTTATCTCGCTATGGGGTAGAGCATAACATGAAGCATCCAAAAATGGCATTAAAAAATGCACGTTCTCAAAATAAAAGCGCCAATAAAATTCATTGGAAAGATGACAGTGATATTCTTTGCGTTGGAAGTTATGAATCTTCTATTGTAGACTATTTAAATAAAAACAAAATAGATTTTCTTTGGCAACCAAAAGTTTTTATTCTTAATAATAATCAAACTTACAGACCAGATCTTTATTTAATAAAACAAGGTCTCTGGATTGAAATAAAAGGGTATTTTAGAAAAGATGCAGAGTTAAAATGGAAAGAATTTAATAATTTATATCCCAATAGCGAATTGTGGGATAGAAACAAATTAAAAAGTCTTGGGTGCATTTTTAATAGAAAAGGATTGGCATCTTATGGCTAAAATATTAAAAAATTCTACAGGATCAAATATTTCAATTATGGATACTGGAGTTACAATTGTTGCTAATTCTAGTTATTCCATTCCAGCACAAGATGCAAATTTATGGGCAGCCTCTTCTAATATTGTTACAAAAATAGGATCTGGGGATATTATAGTAAATGATGGAAGTGTTGATTTATCTATCTCAGATGGAACAGATTTAATAAAAGGGATATATCAAAAACAAAGAATCATAGGTAATACAGATTCTACATTAATCGGTAATGTTGGAGATAAATTAAAAACATATACAACACTAGATCCTTCTAATTCTAATCCCGTTAAGTTTGAGGACGGGAGATTTTTAGACGCATTTGGTAGACTTAGAGTATCCAACCCATTTACTATTTTTGATTGTAATTTTCCATTTGATAAACAACCTTTAGTATTTTCAGAAAGTACAACCAGCGGCGGAACTGTTGCACATAGTAGTCCTAAAAATGCAGTAGTATTAACTTGTACAACAACAACTAATTCTAGAGCAATATTTCAATCACGCAGATATTTTAAATATCATCCATCAAAATCTCAATTATGTATATTTACTGGTAATTTCAAAGAGTATAGTGCAAATGTTGATAAATATTTTGGACAATTTGATGCAAATAACGGATTCTTCTTTAAAGTGACAAGCACTCTCAATGTCGGAATTCGTTCTAAAATAACGGGATCTGTTGTAGATAATGTTATTTCGCAAGCCAATTGGAATTTAGATAAATTAGATGGTACAGGCTCAAGCGGAAAAACATTAGATATCACGAAACAACAAATATTTGCGATTGATTATCAATGGTTAGGATCTGGTCGTGTAAGATTTGGATTCATTATAGATGGGCAACTGATATATTGTCATCAATTTCTTCATGGTAATATATTAGAAACAATGTATTCACAAAGTGCGGATCTACCATATCGTGCTGAAATAAAGAATAACGTTAGCTCCACCTCCACATTAGAATTGACTTGCATGTCAGTAATATCTGAAGGAGGGTACCATCCAGATGCTGAAAATAGAGCTGTGAACAATGGAGCAACTAGTCGGACATTTGGTACAGTAGGAACCCAGCTCCCTATCCTCGCCTTGAGAAAACAATCAACATATGTAACTATTCCAATTGAAATTTGGGAATTAGGGGTGTTTGCCCCCTCTACAAATGATTTTTTAGTAGAAATTATTATGAACGGAACAATTACCGGGGGAACTTGGACTACGGCAGGCGTAACCGGGATTTGCGAAGTCAATAGAAGCGCAACATCTATTTCTGGAGGGACCGTAATTAAAACATTCTATTTGAAGGGCACCTCACAAGGAGGTTCTTTAGAATCTGGAGGATTTGGTGGAAGTAAAGGTATTATTTTAGGTTCGGATTTAGGAGGGGTATCAGATACTATTTCTATTGTTGCAGTTAATTTAACGCAAACAGCAGCTTGTCTAGGATATATTAATTATGGAGAATTGACATGATAGATTCTAAAATTCCGTGGGCAGTTTTACGTGATTTGTATATTAACAGTAATTATCAATTAAATTATATTACTCTAAGTGATAAATATGTTGTATTTATTGATGAACGTCTTTATTCGCATATATTTATTGAAACTTCAAGAAATACAGAACAAATTGATTTTGAAGATAATTATAAAAACAGTGCCAATCTTGTAAGAAAATATAATCAATATACAGCTCAAGGTAGACTTAAGGTTGATGCTGAACTTGTTAGTATTTCAACAGGAGCCCTAAGTCAATATCCCAGCAAGTTACGACATTTAGATATCAATGTTACAAATGGCGGTGTTGCTAGAGGAACTACAATTACAGACGCATCTTTGGTTGATGTATTTTCCTATACTGGGTCTGGATCTATAATGTCATTTTTCTTGAATTTAGAATATAACGCTGGATGGAAAGTAAGATTACTCATTGATAATGAAGATGTGTTTGGTTCTAATGGTGTGTTAACTGATGATTTTACATCTATGTCTATTTATAATATGTCGGGAAATGATGCCGATAATTTTATAAATGTATTAGGTTTCTATTTCAAATCTAATGGAAATTTTATTTGGTCAAGCCCACTAAATACTCCTACAAGATACAATACCTCCATAACGATAAAGCTTAAAAGAAATACAGGTTCTGGTTCTAAGAAATTTCAAGCTGGCATTGTCACATTAACGCAGGAGACATAACATGAAAGTTCAATGGCCAGACCTAAAATCCTTTGTTAATGCAAGAACTTTATCGATACAGTGGGTGGAATTTACTGATAAATATTATCTTTGGGCCATAGACGGAAAACTTCAGTTTGAATGTGAATTGTTAAAGAGTCCGTCAGATACAACAGACCTTGATGATTTTGTTAATAATTATAAAGCGTTAGGTAATAAAAGATTAGATCCTCGTGATAGTGACGGTTCACCCTTACAACGGGCAAAAATTACCACCACGGGTTGGAGTTATTGTTTGCATGGACTTGAATTTGAAACAAGTAAATTAAATAGTATTTATTCTAAAAAACCAGATAATACTGATTATAATTTTCATACAATAAAATTTTATAAAGATGTTAACGGTACTGACGTAGAAATCATAGATGGTGATCTTAATCAAACATTCCTTGATGCTAATTGCATCAAAACAATAGTGACATGGGAACCTACCTATGATTACGAGATTGTTGGCGGGGCTTTAAAGCAAAAATCTATACCAACTGAAGATCTCCATTTATGGGTGATAGGAGCGCCAGATATTCCTGAAGCTTACGGTGGTTCTAAAGTTTTTGTTACTGCTGTAGATCTTGCTTATATTGGTTTAGAAGAAGGCGTGAAAGTTGACGGAAGGGCTCCAAAATATTTAGAGTACAGCGCAACTATTCATACTTCTAAATTGGCATTAGTATTCAGACATTCTTTAGGCTTTAAACATAAACTTCATATGTTATTTGAAATATTTAAAGCGTAGGTATTTATGAAAATTACAATCGGAGCCTCTAGAAATGCTACAAATGCCCTTGGTTCCGAAGCTATTCAATGGTGGTTAAATACGGATTATTCTCATGTTTATGTTAGGTGGTTCCTTAACGATCAAAAACGAGAGATAGTCTACCAAGCCTCACAGGGAAGTTGTCATTTTTTAGCTTTTAATAATTTTACAATAAATAACATAATAGTTAAAGAGTTTAACTTAGAATTAACTACCGAGCAGTTTCAAGAATTTAGTGCTAAATGTGTTGATTTAGCGGGCCAAAAATATTCAAAATTAGAATTAATTCAGATTCTGCTATCAGATCTCTCAAAAGGACGCTTAAAATTTAAAGATCAGCCAGGTTATATATGCTCTGAACTTATGGCAGAATTATTAATAGGTTTAGGTTATCTCTTCAATAAACCCCTTTATTTAATTACTCCGAAAGACATAGTTGTTACGCTAGAAAATGGACCCTTGTACTACAATTTCATCTAATAAATAACTTGACAGAATTAGTCAATTATATTCTAGTAAAAGACTGCTAGATTTTATTCTATTTCAGTGTAAACTAGTAGATATAGTATTTAGACTAGATAACTTTAGCTGATTCAAGAAGCTAGATAGGAATTATCTACTAATTTAATGTTTAGGTAAGGGAACTATTGCATGAGTAGGCTTGATGAACAACTTTTGACCTTAATGTTGGAAAAAATTGATAAAACACATGAGGTTGTAACTTCTTTAGATAAAAAGGTAGATTTACATATTCAAAAGACGGAACAAGAATTCCACGCCATTACTGTTCTAGATTCTCATCAAAACGAATTATTAGCAGAGCATTCCAAAAGAAGTGATAGGCTAGCCAAAGATAATGAATTGCGAGAATTAGGCTTGAGAAAAGATCTTAATTTAGTTACTTCAGAGTTAGATAAAAGGGTGTCAGTACTGGAAACTCCTTGGAAATGGATTTTAACTACTAAAAAGGGCTTACTGTGGTTAGCTGCTGTGGCAGGCTCCATAGTAGGTATACTAGAGCTGATTAAATTAATGGCAGGAAAATAAGATGTTAACACTAGATATAGTTTCAAAGTTACCACAATTAAACTCTTTCTTTGTAACTAAGAATCAGGCATTTGCTTCAGGGGAAACGGTAAAAGTAATAATGCGTTTATGGCAATCTGAGAGGAACATTAGATATATTCCTATCAGTTCAGCAGTAATTACAGTCGATCTAAAGAAATCTGATAATACAGTTTTAACAAAAACTTGTGCTTTCACGTTTGCGGACGACAGATCCATAATTGAGTTTAATTTGACAGCCGTTGAATCGGCAGCAGTTATAGGTCAAAATTTAGTAGTAAAAATTGTAGAAGGTTCTGAAGTACAAATAGCCTTATTGCAATTCGGGTTGAGTAAAATTATTACCGTTGGTCTTTGCTAATGAGTAATGTTAGGAGTTTCGCAAAAGGTTCTAATGTTCAATTGAGTAAGAATTTTAATTCAAATGAATTTGATTGCAAATGTAAACGAGCTACTTGTAAACAAACTCTTATTGATATGGAACATGTAACCAATATGCAAATTCTGAGGGATAGAGTAAATAAAAGAATTATTCAGAATTGTGCCTATCGTTGTAATGAACATAATGATGAAGTGGGTGGGGTATCTGGTTCTCAACATCCTCAAGGTTTTGCCTCTGATATAGGTATAGAGGGTATGACCCCTGATGAAGTAGCCGATGTAGCTGAGCCAATTTTTAATGGATTAGGGCGGTATGATACTTTTACACATGTTGATAGTAGGGCATTAGGACAAAAAGGCGCTAAAGCACGTTGGGATTTCAGAAAGAAATGATATATGGATTCTTACAAATGTTTACAACAATTGGAAATTGATTTAGAGTATGCTAGAAATAATCCACACGATTTAGTATTTTTCGATGAAATGCTAGAACGATATAGAAATTCTGATCAACAAATGCAGGCGGTTTTAAAATCTGCTCTTTTTGATCGAATGTTGGAACATAACCCGTTATATATGATTGAGAAGCTTGCAAAGGAAAATCCAAATAAGATAATCTTTTATAACACTCAACAAGATCCTTTTTTCTACACTTGAGGTATACTAAATGACTTTTCAATTCCCACCAAATGCTACAACAGCTGCTGGATTTACTAGGGGAGAGACTATAATTACCCCTGAGCAGTTAAAACAGCGTTATTTTTGGGGAGTGGATCTTACGGATAA
>ERZ1292625.1244-Hain-H41-01um-R1-1244-length-31769-cov-7_pt1 | contig 31769 bp, 31 predicted proteins | sample MGYA00564400_ERZ1292625 | MGnify/ENA primary metagenome ERZ1292625 (study PRJEB36523, sample SAMEA6512639) | groundwater metagenome | collected 2019-01-08 | study: AquaDiva: Metagenomics assemblies of 32 groundwater samples
TTCTCCTTGGATCGCCTAGGCGCTCCACAAGGGCCCGGAGCTATCTCCGGGCCCCTAGCTGTCCGAGGTGATCGCCCTGAGTAACACGCTGCCATTGCTGTGGAAGAGTAGCTGGGCCTTGCTGTTGTCGCCTCGGGCCTTGAGGCCGTGGTTGACGTTCTGAGCCGCCAACGTCGCAGGGAGCTCCCTGAGGTAGCCAGCCGGTGCTCCAGCCATGCCAGCGATCTGGCCAAAGGCGTGATGGCTTAGGCGGGCTGGGATGCCGGACTTGCCCAGCAAATTGATCTCGGTGCCTGAGGCCTCGACTCGAAGGTCTTGGTGGTAGGCCACCTTTTCGATGGCGCTTTCAGCGTAGTGCTTGGTCTGCTCCAAGGCCTCAGCCACGGTCCAGAACCTCTCATCATCAGGACGAGTGCTCCATTGATTCGCTGCTTTGAACAATTCCATGGTGTGATTCTCTTTTCTGCCCGACTGTGCCGAAGCAACCGTTGGCAATCGATGCATATGCAGCACATGTGCCAACTGAGGCGCTATACATATGCACATTTCTTTGCACAGATCTAGTGTGCATATGCAACCAAACAAGTGCATATGCACATTTCCGCTGTGCGATCGATCCCTCGTGATCCCCACAGGATCACCACACACCTAATCCTTAATGATCTCCTATGCTTATCCAGTCATGACTTAGTGCGACATACCACGCAGTATGATCAGCCAAACCTGCCACCAGATCCCCCTTCGCGCACCCCTCTCCGCGCTTCGAGTAAGTGCATAGTATTACTACACACTATGCGCCCGGCCAGGGGTGTGGGGGACGGTCCGGAGCAGGATGCGCGGGGCCTATTTCATGAGGCTCCATCCACAGAGCACCTCTTAAAAGCCTGTTTTTACACGCTAAAACAGCGTCCTAAATCGACGAAAAACACCACCAAAAACCACCCCAAACACCCCCAAAACGTAGGCCTCCAGTTGACCTATCGAAAAAGCTCGGGCAGGCTGTGCTTGTGACCCCCCCGAGCAAGCCCAGCGAGGCCCGCCAAGAGCGCCTCCCAGGCCTCCAAAAAGCGCTCGGAAAAGCCTCGAAAAGGGGCTCGAAAAAGAACAAAATTCCCGGTTTCGAAGGCCTCGAAGATGCAGATCTCGAGGCTCAGATCCAGGACTCGACGGGCCCTCTTCAGCCCCCTCCGAAAGACACCAATTTTGGCGGAAAGTCCTTCGCCCAAGCTGGCAAAAACCTCGACGAGAGAAGCCTCGGCGGCGTCCCCCTCGGCATCACCCCTCGGCAGTTGGCGGGCGCCGGCATCGCCGGTGCGGCGGCCCCGTTGCTCGCTGCTGGCGGTGCGGTCGGTCTGCCGCTGGCGCTCGGTGCCGGAGCGATCGAGGGCATCGGCGGCGGCATCGCGATGGGCGGCACCGACGGCGGCCTCGGCGACACGCTGATGAACGCCGGCACGGGCATGATCCCGCCGCTGCTCGGTAAAGCTGTCGTCGGGAGCTCACTCTCAAAAGAGATCCCCTACGGCCAGTTCGAACCCCCACCCCCAGCGGCGCTCGGGGGCGGAGCATCAGCCCCCCCGCTGAGCCCACCCCCGGCGCTGCGAAATCCGAGCCTCGAGCCGCCGTCGATGCGGAACCCGAGCGTCGTGCAGGACTTCGTCCCGACGCAGATGATCCCCCCGCCGAAGGCCGCCCCGCAGCAAGGCGGCACGATGTCGATGAAGGCCCCCGCGCTCGGTAGTGCACCCCCGCCGAGTTACGTTGGGCCGCCGCCCGGCCCCGAGCCGTCGATCTCGATGACCCGGCCCGGCACCAACGCGGGCGGATCGCCGGGGCTTGTCACACCGCCTCAGAACGTGACACCTTCCTCAAGTGTTCCACAACTACAGCCCAAGCTACAGGCGCCTCCGCCTGGTGCTGCTGATCAGTTCAAGCAGCTTCTTGCTCGATCTCGTACTGACCTCGACGCCGCCGGCATACTCGGCCTTGCCGCTATCGCTCTTGGCATGGGCGGGGCTGCGGGTTATAGCGTGTTCGGCCGCCGAGGAAATGCAGCGGACATTCCGAACGTGCCCCTCACCCCACCAACCACCCCTTACGCAACCCAGCGCCCTACTGCGCCGGAGGCATTGATCCGATGATTGAGCTCAACGACCACAGCAACAAGGACCAAAAAGGCACCCTCGAGCACAAGGACGGCCTGCTCATCATCCGCTTGTTCAATGAGCCGCACGCGAAGTTCATGAAGCTGCACGTGAAGCCGACGCCTGAAATGAGCGCCCTCATCGCGGCCATCGACAAGCAGGCCAAGGTCACCGCCAAAGAAGAGCAAGCCAAGCTCGACGCGGCCCGCGTGCAGGGTGAGACAAACAAAGCGGCCGTCGAAGCGCGCAAGGCGGGCGGCGGCAAGCCCCCGCAACCCTCGAGCCCCGCCTAGAAGCCCCGCGCCCCGCGCCGGCTACGCCGCGCGGCCATGCGCTCCTTGGCTTCGTTGATCTTCCAATACTCCTCGCGCTTGCGCTGCATCCGTTCGAAGGACTCGGCCACGGCCCGCGCCTCGGGCGAGAGCTTGGCCATCTCCGCTTTGATAAGCTCGGACTCCGTTCGATGGATGAAGGGCGCGATGCCCGGCGTAAAAGCGCCGAAGGCGGCCAACAAGTCGGCGATCACGCAGTCGTCGTTTTGGCCCGGCGGTGCGCCGAGTTCGCCGTCGTTGTTCTCGAAGATCGTCCACTGCCGGATCGCTTTTCGATGACGAATCACGATCAGCCGATCGCGGATGTTGGGCTGGCCGATGTCGAAGACCAAGATCCCCTTCGTCGACTTGTTCATCGAGAAGCCGATGAAGAAGTCCTGTGAAGAGCCGTCCATGTCGGAGATTTTGTCAGGCACGTCCCGGTGGTAGACCCACGGATACTGGAGCTCCTGGAAGCGATAGCAGGTCACGCCGCCGGCCGTGCCGGCACGCTCGGGGACCATGAAGGCGTTCCCGTATTGCTTGCCCAGCCAGACCCCTAGGTCGCCGAGCTCGGCCGGCGGCATCTTGCCGATGTACCGGCAGACCTCGGTGATCGACATGCCGTCGTTGCGATCGAACAGGGTCAGCGCCGAATCATCCCCCTTCAGCAAGCCTTCGCCCGCGTCGACCCCCCCGATGTACTGGCGCCCTTCCTCAGGCTCGCCGCCCTCCTGCACGAACAAAGTGGCTTGCTGCTCGGAGTAGACGCGAATCTTGTCGAAGGCCGCATCGCCGGTGCGGATCACGCGGTAGAGCCCGGGCCGAAGCTCGCGCGAGGCGCGCTCGTACTCGCCGAGCACGACGCGGGAGAAGACGCCGCGGCCTTTGGTAACGAACGCTTCGGTCGGGTTTGACGGAAATTCCTGCCGGAAGTAGAGCTCGGGCTCCATCTCGGATTGCTTGGAGCATTCGTTGTTGATTCGGTCCCGGCGCCACTTGATCTGCTCGAAGGTCCAGCCGTAGTCGGCGATGCCTTGGCGCTCGGCCTCGGTCATCGTCTGGGTGATGCGGTCCGCCTCGCCCGGCATCAGCGCGAGCTGGTAGCCCTCGTCCTGCCACCAGGCCCAGAAGAACCGATAGGTGCGGTTCCAGGTCTCGGGCAGCATCACTGGCTGACCCGTGCGCTCGGCCTCGTCGAGGATCGCCTCAACATCCTCGGGATAGAGCGCGTTTTCCCACGAATCGAAGAACAGACCCGAGGGCCCCTGGGCCGTCGATTCCTCCCAGATCTCGGCGTACTTGGTGGCCGCGTTCACCGCGATGGCCGCCTCCTGTGAGTGCTCGCCAAACTTTGCTTCCTCGGAAATGTGGATGAAGTTGAAGGTCGAGCCGGCCGAGGCGCCGGTCTTCGAGCCGGCGGTCTTCACCTGAATCGTCGAGCCCCAGCGCAGATCCCATTCGACGATCTTTGGGCTTTCCCGCTTCATCTCTATTTTGATCCGGTCGCTGTTTGGGAACCACGACAGGAAGTTGCGGTTGATTCCAGCGATGGTCCCGGCCGCGTCCGACTCGTGGGCCATGGTCAACGCGGCGCATCCTGACTCGTGCTCGCATCGCCAGTTTTGTAGGCCTTGGACCCACGTCGAGAAGCCGCCTTTGCGGGCCTTGAGCCCAACGGCTTTGATAGGGTAGTCCGACTGGCGCACGCCCATCAGTCGGTACATGCGGTGGTTGAGCTCGATGATCTTTTGCCGGAACGCCCAGAGGTTCCGTTGCATCTGGTTCCATTTGAAGGGCATGCGCTGTGGGCCGGACGGGTCGTCGCGGTCCATGACGAAGAGGCGCTCGGCGCAATAGAGCTCGAAGTTTTTGGTGTAGGCTCCGCGGATCTCGTCAGCAATCTTTCGGTGCTCGGCGGGGAGATCGAGCAGGTAGATCGGCGCTTCAGTGGTGGGCACTTGTTCAGCAACGTAAACCTGTGTAGCTTCGTGGGCAATGCTCTTGGCCCTTCTTGCCGGTGGACTCGTCGCGTGTGCCATCGCCTCCTGCGCCTCGACGGCGACCGTGGTCTACATCGTCGCCCGACACCTCGAGCGGACGCAGACCACCGGTGGCGCGTCGGTGCTTTTGACCAAGACCCAGCACGAGCTCCAGGTGAAGTTGATCGAGCAGGAGAAGGCGGCCGAGCACGAGAAGGCCCTGGCCCGCATCAAGTCCGCCGCCAACGCGCTCAACCAACCCAGCCGCGCTTCGAGTGCCCTCGGATAGCCCATGGCGCCCAAGCGCGAAGTCATCGAAGAGATGTTCGCGGAGGCGCGAGAGCGCTACACCGACGCTGTCTCTGCCTACGAAAGCCGGGACGATCGCGCCCAGCGTGAGATCAAAAACGCCGAGTATTACCGTGGCCGGCAGGAGATGCAGGAGGCCGAGGGTGAAGACCATCAGCCCTACAACATCATCCGCCCGGTCGTGCGAGACGCCACCGCCGAGATGCTCCGGCACATCCCAAACCCGTCGGTCTCCGCCGGTCGGGACGACGAGAGCGCGCGCAACCGCGCCGAGCTGACCGAGCGCTTCCTCAGGAGCTGCACCGTCAACGGTGTGATGGATCTCCTCGAGCTCGAGAGCACGATCCTTTGGTCAAGGGAGCAGGGCGTCAGCTACGGCAAGGTCTTCTGGGACGAGAACGCCGGCCGTGTGATCCCACCACCCGACACCAACTTCGACTTCGGCGATGACCCGGAGCGGGACTGGACCGAGGACGAGGAGCCCGAGGACAACAAGGAATACGACCCCTTCGGCGAAGAGGTGACCTCCGCCGATCGCGAGGGTGAGATCTCCTACGAGTTCGTCCCGAGCTATGAAGGCTTCCCGGACCCGCAGCGCAACTGGCGAAAATGGCGCTACTTCTGCCACCGCCAGGTGATGACGGTCGGCGAGGCCGAAGGGCGCTGGTCGAAGGACGCCTACGGCGAGCCCTCGAAGTTCGACGTCGGCGATGAGCACTACCGGCTCTTTTACGAAAGCGAGTCCGCGCCGGGCGACGGCTTTGCGATCGGCAAGGGCAACACGCTTTGCGAGATCGTCTGGTACTGGGAAGCGGCCAACAAGCAGTATCGAAACGGTCGACTGATCATCTTCAGCGGCAAGGTCCTGCTCTACGCCGGGCGCAACCCGCTCGATCCGGTGCGCCTCCCATTCGCGCCGTTGATCGGCGACAACCGGAACCCCACCAGTGGCGGCGCGGACGGCATCGTCTGTGATCTCATCCCTCATCAAGACTTCACCAACTACGTGGTGAACCGGCAAAAGACGCTGCTCGACAACATGTCGATCGGCATCTGGGCCAACCCAATCGGATCGGGCGTCGACAAGAACAAGCTGGTGAACCGGGACGGCGGGGTCTTCAACTACCACAAGGGCATGATGCCGACGCGGCTCGACACGCCCGAAGTACCACAGTCCATGTTTGCGATCATCCCGCAGCTTCAGGATCAAGCGAACCGAACAAGCGGCTACAGCGACATCGCCCGCGGCGCGGAGTCGGGGCAGGTCGACGAGCAGTCAGGCCGCGCCAAGGCCATCGCCACCGAGAATCAAGGGCGCATGCGTGAGCCTGAGGTGATGCGCTTCAAGGTCTTCATGGGCTGGGTCTACGAGCAATTTTTGCTCGTCGCCAAGCAGCAGTACAACGAAGGCCGCCTGATCCGCATCCTCGGCGAAAACGCACGCTGGCTCATCCTCGAGTGGGATCCGCTCGAGATGATGCTCGACGGGGAGATCGTCATCGACGTCTTCGGCTCGGCGCCGACGACCGAGGCCCAGCGGATCTCTGAGACGCTCGACTTGGCTGGGGCCGGCGCCTTCTCCGACACGCCCGAGGCCGAGCGCACGCGCAAGATGATCGGTGGCCGCTTCCTCAGTGCCAGCACCTTCGACGTGAATGAGATCGATCGCAACAAGGCCCGGCGGAACATCACCAAGATCCGCAAAGACCCGATGTACCAAGGCCGGGCCGACGCCTGGGACAAGCACGACATCGCCCTCGAAGAGGTCAACCGCTTCCGCTCCACCGAGGAGTACGAGAACCTTGACCCGGCGATCGGCTTCCGCATCGACGACTACGCCGAAATGTTGGAGCTCTGGGCTGAGGCCGTCGAGATGGATCTCGCTCGCCGCGCGGCCGGGCTCCCGTCAGGCCTGCCCTCAGCGCCCGGCTCCCCGTCTGCGCCCGGTGGATCGCCGCCCGGTCAACCGGGCGCAGAGTCGCCTGGCGATGGCGGTGCTCCGTCGCACCCGAAGGCCCTTGGCCCGGGCCACGCCCAGGTCGTCGCCGCCGACGCGAACGCGGCCAAGGCCGTCGAAGCGATGTAGGCGACCGAGCCCTCTTGCCAGAAGCACCTGAGCGGGTGCATAAAGGGTCATCCGTGCTGCACACAGGATCATCGGTGCTCGCCGTCTCGAGCTCTTGGTGCAGCGACAGCCACACGTTCGACCGCGTTAAGGCGAGGCTGGTTGGAGGTTTTCAGTGCCGAAGGTAGCCGTTAGTGCCGAGGATCAATCCGCTTTGAACGATTGGGGTGAGGCAGCCGCCGCGCCCGTTTCCGAGCAAAGCAGCAATCCGGAGGCGGCGATGCTTTCGCAGCAACCTTTGATCTCGCCCGAGCAGGACGAGCCCGAGGTTGACCTCGACGTCGAAGTGGACGCCGAGGGGGGACAAGAAGAGGAAGAGCAAGAGCCCGAGCTTCTGCTCAACGAAGAGACGCCCGAGGCGCCGCAGAGCCAAGAAGGCCCGAACGCCAAAGCCCGGATCCAGCAACTGGCCCGCCAGCGCAGGGAAGCTCAGGCCGAAGCGGCCGAGGCGAAAGCCCGGACGGCCAAGCTCGAGGCGACCCTCGAGCGCTTGCTGAGCGCCCAAGAGACCTCGCTCAACACGGTTCAGACCAGGCACGCGGAGGCTGCTCAAGAGCATGCCCTGCGCCAGACGATGCACGAAATCGAGCAGCGATTTCACATCACTGACGCCGATCCGCAGTGGCACGTGATGTTGAACCAGGAGCGCAGGATCTTGGAACGTGATCAAAAGTTCGCCGAGCTCGAGAAGAAAATCGAGCCCATCCAGGCGAAGATCGCGGAGGCGCAGCAGGCCGAGATCTCGGCGAAGTATCGAGCGGGGTTGGCCAACACGGCCAAGGCCTTGCTCGCGCCGTTCGCGATCGGGCCGAAGTTCCAGGAGAAGCTCCTCAAGGAAGCTTTCAACCTGGCGGCCGAGCATCAGATCGGCGACCCAGCCCAGGCGATCAAGCTGGCTCTTCGTGAGTACGACGCGCTTCCTCGGCGCAAGACGGCGTCTGTCCCCCCCGGCAACAAGATCCCCAACGAAGTCACGCGCGCCGGGAGTTCGGCGTCCGCGGTCGGAGGTCGCACCAAAGGTCAGACCGGCTCGGGCCAAGCCCGGCGCACCAGCAACAATCCCGAGGAGGTCTTCGGACTTTCCGCAGAGGGCTGGTGACGCTGCTCCCATAGGAGAGCGCCATGACCGTCAATGAAATCACGGGCATCACCGGCGGTAGCCGGAATGCCTTCATCGGAGCCTTCAAAGAGAAGTACCTCCCCCAATGGCCCGACGCCCAGAACGATGAGCAGCAATTGCTCGCGCTCCTCGGCAAGAAGGTCGGCGGCATGCTCGGCGGTCGGCGCGCGCTGACGGCGGTCATGTACAACTGGGTGCAGTCGGCCGGTATGCCACTGCCCGAAGGTCGCACCGCGGCCTCGCCCAGCACCGTCAGCATCCAGCAACTCGAGCTGATGGCCCGACGGCTCCAAGGTCGGGTGCGCCTCACCGGGCACGCGCACGACGCGGCGAAGGCGGGCGACCAAGTGTCGTACGTCAAGCCGATGGCCGAGCAGCTCCGCACGATGCGGAAGCAGTGGTTCAAAAACAAGAACCGCATGCTCCACAACGGCAGCTTGGACATCTTCACCACCATCAATGCCTACGTCCACGGGACCGGCGTCTGCACCACGGTCGGCCGCAACAGCCGCACCTCGGGCGCGGACACCCGTTGGGCCCAGGGCGTGACCCAGCTCAGACCCGGAATGAGCATCAGCCTCGTGGCAAGCTCGGGCGGCGCAGCGGTGCCCTTCGGCAACAGCTCGGTGGCGATGACCAACGCGGCCCTCGAGCTTCGGATCCGATCGGTGTCTCCGTCTTCGGACGGCGGGACGTTCATCGTCGAGAAGGTCTCCGATTCCACGGTGGGCAGCTCGGTGGACATTTCGGCCAACGACACCCCCGGCTTGGTGATCGCCTGGGGCGGTCGGTCTGAGTCGCTGGCGACCGGCACCGACGACGCGGATGCGGACTCGGAGCTCTACGGCATGAACGGCCTGGGCAACCTCGTCACCGACGCGGGCGAGCGGATCAACGTGTACGGCCAAAGTCGCACCACGTTCCCGTTCCTCGAAGGCGTCGTGGCGGACGAGGGTGGCGTGCTCGTTCCTTGGGACGAAGATCAGATCACGCTGGTCCTCGACCTGATGGCGCAGGGCATCTACTTCAACGATGAAGGCGTCGACTGCTCGGTCATGGATCGCGCGGTTCGTCGCGAGTTCATCCGAGACGTCAAAGGCGAGCGGCGCTTCGACGCGGTCATCAGCAAGCGCGGCTGGGGCCGCCTGCAATTCACCGCCGACGATCAGCCGATCCCGATGTACGTCGACACGCAGTGCCTGCCACAGCTCATGCACCTGCTCAGCAAGAAGAGCTTCGGCTACTTCGAAGAGACCCCACCGCACAACCCGGACGACGGGGAGCGGTTCGTGGACGGCCAAGACGCCCGCGAAATGTGGGTCGTCGAGTCGGGCAACTTCGGCAACAAGTCGCCGGCCAGCAACGGCAAGAAGGAGGACATCCTCTCGAACATGGTCGCTCTGACCTAGTCGTTGGATGATCATCATGAAGAAGCTGATCAACATTCTGGCCGTCCTTGTGGTGCTCTGCACCGCGGGGGCGGCCTCCGCCCAAGTCGGATCTCGAAACCTCGCGTTCCCGTACCAGGTGCTGGACACCTGCTACTACTACAACGTCTGGACGACGCCGACCGAGATCGACTTCCCGTCCGACGGCATCGTGGCGCTGAAAAGCGTCGACACCGGAGGCACGAACAACCTGACCTTCACAACGGCAGAGATCGCTAGCTTCGCCTACCCAGCGCGGCTGACGGTGCAGCTTGCCGATGTGACGGCCAACGATTCGCTAGTTTGTACGAGTGCGACGCTCGAAGGCTACGATCAATTCGGGAAGAAGGTTCGGGAGACGATCAGCACCCTCGTGGATGCGACGCCTCAAGTGACTAACAACGTCTTCCGGCGGTTGACCGCGGTCTCTGCCATCGGATGCTCCGATGGCACGGACGCCACCGATGCTTTGGTGGTGGCACTGAGTTCGTTCGTTGGGCTCGGCGTCAAGGTGCGTACCGATGCAGACGTGGAGATGGCATGTCTGCGGATAGCGGCTAACACGTCGTACGATTGTGCAACGGATCCAGGAATCGCTACGGCAGTGACGCTGTATGATTCCACCACGCCCGCGAAGAGCTACACCTTTGACATGGCGCAAACCGTGTTCGACGGTGCGGCTGGTGTCGACGACACTACGGTGTGCTTCCGGATCGTGCCGAGCTTCAAGTAGGAGACGACGATGGTGATGGGGGAACGTGCCGAACGACAGCGGGTCTTCGACCAGGCTAACCGCCTGACTGATGAGATCTACGAAGAGATGCCCTGGTCCAGACCGGGCCGGGAGTCTCCAGGCATGGGCCCCCATCGCCGTCAAATGACGGCGAAGACCATTCACGAGCGCTTCGTTTTCAAGCACATCCCCGAGTGGCGGATCCTCGAAGGACCCAAGCCGCCGACGGACGTGGCCGCCGCGTTTGAAGACGTGTTCGGCAAGGATCGGATCTTTGAGGTCGGGAGCAAGCGCCTGCACATGGCGTTGTGGTTCCACCCGCTCCTCAAGCGATGGACGATCGTCGAGCGCACCAAAATCCCCGGCAAGGGCGGGGACGGCTTCTTCGACGTGAAGTTCTGGGCCGACGAGAATCCGCCCCATGATGACTACGTGCCGCAGGACTACCGAGGCACCCGGATGGAGTACCTCGCGGGGCGCGTTGGCGAATACTGCGCACCGACCAAGCAGGACTTCATCGACTTCGAGCGCTTCGACAAGTTGAAGTACGGGCCCGAGGTCGTGGCTGCACTCCACGAGAAGCTCGACGCCGAACAGCAGCACGAAAAAGATCGGGTGATGGACGATTGGGAGTATGACTTCGTCGACTACTACGCCAACTCGGTCATCGACATCGTGAACGGCGGACACATGCGCGTCGTCGCCACGGTCCCGCACAAAGAGAACCGAGAACGCTATGACATCGTCGATCACCCCGGTGGCTTCCGCGTTCGAACGCGAAAGAAAGCGGCCGAGCCCGAGCAGGAGATCCGCGATTCCCACGACCTCACCCGGCCGCTTGTCAAAGGCCGGGAGATCATGGCCAAGGCGGGCGAGATCTTCAAAGAGCTCCGCGACCAGGGTGTGATGAAGGATGAGGCTCGACGAGACGCCATCACGGGCGCTGAGCAATGGGCTGAGGCCGAGGGGCTCCGACGGCGCAGTGCGCCCGCGGAGATCATCGAGACCTCCGGCATGCCGACGCCGAGCAAGAGCAGCACCAAGCAGGGCGCGACGGAGAAGCAGAGCATCGGTTGACCCATGGCCGTCGATGTTCAAAGAGCGACACCGGCGACCTACGCCAACTTGCTGGAGCGCATTCGCTTCAAGGCTGGCGACAATCTTGCCACGCGCTACTCGACGGCAACGGTGTATGCACAGCTCCGGGACATGCTCTCGCGCATGTACAACGCCATGGGCGTCACCCCGTCTTGGACGCTTCAATCCTACGATCTGGCGTACACTGGCGGGGCCGATTCGACGCTGCTCGACACGGACAACTACAGCTCGCCGATCGATCACGTCATCGACATCAGCAACGCCAGCTCGCCGCTCATCTTGAAGGAAGTCCCGGCAAGTCAGATCGAGAACTACCGTGGCTCGGGCTCGGCGCTGCCACCGACGATGCTGACGCGATCGGTCTACGCGATCATGGGATCGTCGATCGCGCTTCGACCGGTGCCGGCCGGCGGCAAGACGTTGCGGATCTGGATCGTCGGCAACTTCCTCTTCAACGCGACCGACGACACTGCGACGGATCAACACCCCTATCCCGTGAACCACGAAGAGCTGATAGTGCTCGGCTCGGCAATGAAGCTGATGGCCATCGACGGCTCTGCCACTGATGACCAACGACTCGAGCTCGCCGATCTGTGGGAGACCTTCCACAGGGAGATCGGTGGACAGCAAGGCCCTCGAGATGTTCAAAACGTCAGGACTCGGAGAAAGTACAGACCATGAGCCACATCATCATCTACCAGCCGCCCCCCGGTTCGCCCCCCGCCGCCTTCAACGTCGGCGGCCGTGAGAAGATCTTCCAACCGCCCGATGCCTATTGGAAGCGCATCAGCGGGCGGGAACGGGTCATCGCCGACCACCCGACCAAGGAGAACAAGAAGATCCGAGGCACGCGGCCGACGCTGACTTGGGTGCTCGACGAAGAGCGCAACAAACACGGCGGCACGCCGAGCGCTGCCGGCGCCAATCGGATGACCTTGTCCGATGACGAGTACGGCTTTCTCGAGCGACACTCGGCCACGCGATTCGCCACCAAGTACGCTTTGGTGAAGAGTGAGTCAGGAGATCTCGAGCCTTCGGAGCGGATGCTCCAGGGCGGCTTCGAGTTCCTGGTCGATCTCAAGGACAAGGAGAAGATCCTGCTCAACGACGCCAAGCGCGAAGAGGAGCGGAACGCCGCCAACATCGTCGCGATTCGCGCGCTCGCCGCCTCCCGCCTCAAGCAGGTTCAGGAAGACGAAGAGCGGAAGACCGAGGCCGCCACAGCCGAGATCCGGAAGAAAGCCGAGATGCGCCGTGCGGCGATCAAGGATCAATTCGGGCTCGAGGAAAAAGAGCTGAGCGCCGTCGAGGCCTTCATCAAAGAAACGCCCGGGAGCTCGGTCAAGAAAAAGTAAGGCGTGAGCAAGATCCAGCAAGCTACCCGCCTGCCCCGCATGACGGGCGGGGTTCATCGGCGGGCGGTAGAGGCTGGCGAGCTTCAGTGCGTTGACGCGCTCAACGTCACCAACGATGGTGGAGATCTCCGGCGTAGAGACGCCTTCCACGCGATCTACGCGGGGGCGCCGTTCTATCTGCCCGCTGGCACGTGCTACCTGTACGAGTCAGGAGCGCCAAACGTCTTCCACTATGACCGACAGCTCTCGCTGGCGACGGTAGGGCAGGGTGGCTCGGTGCTGCACGTGGCGTGTTCTGAGCCGTTCGACGGCTTCGATCTAGGACCCGTGATCACTGACGCCATCGTCATCGGCGCGGAGGCTTATCACAGGTACTTCACGATCTCTTATTGGAACGGCACCGCGTTCGTGGATGCGGGGGAGATCGTCCAGAACGCTACCGCGCACATCGCCGACGCCTCTGGCAACATCTGGCGTAAGCCTTTGCTCAAGGACGGACGTGTATCCTGGCACCGAACCAACATGCCCGACTGGACGGCGTTCACGCCAACAGGGGCGCGCACTGGTGCGGTCTACGTGGTGCGCATCGACATCTGGGCCCCTGCCACGGCCAATGGGTCTGCACCAGCCGCTAGTGATATTGGATTCGACGGCGACCCGTACACGCTGGCTGCCCCTGGTGTGTTGCCGTTCGTGTTGGAACCCGTTCGCTCTCTTGTCCCGTTCACCGGCCAGCAAGGCCGGAGTACTGTTGTCGTGGGGAGTGACCGGAGGGTTCGCCGAGGCCGCGAGCTCGGCGCGCAGCTCGGCTTCTTCAAGGGCCCCTACCGTGGCGTCGATCCCGGTAGGCTTGTCGCTGATGAGGGCGCGGGCTCCATGGATGAGGTGTTCTGGACGGACATCTACAGGGGAGCCAAGGGGCTTGCATGGCCGGCCGGAGCTTGGACGCTGGCACACGCCGCCTCCGGATCGATGGGCGCGGCCGGCGCACTTCAGCGCAACCGAGGCGTCACGGGGGTCAACGGCTATTCCTGGTATGACAACCAATTCCGTGGAGCCCCACTCGTGCGGGACGTGGCGCCCATCGGGGGAACGATCTCCGAGGCCAACGGTCTTGGCACCTTCGACTTCACGGACGGCACCGGCCCTCTGACTGAGGTGCCGGACAACTACTGGCGCGGGTGTCGTTTGCGCTGCACGACCAAAGGCGCTGGCGGCACGCAGTCAGGCGAGACACGGGAGATCGTTGGGCACGTGTTGACGGGTGGCAACATTCGGCTCACCTACCACGAAGTGTTTAGCATCACGCCGGACACCGACAACCGCTTTGACATCGTATCGCCGCCGCTGAGGGTGCGCCTCAAACCGTACCCACCTCGCGATGAGGCGCAGCCCGGGCAGGCAGCGAGACAGCTCGATTACGAGATTTTGTCGAACACCGCTGACTACCTGGTACCCGTCTCCGGGCGCGACTACTGCCCCGACCAGACGATCCAATCGAATCATCTGTCGAAGTCGCTGCACTGGGAGATCAACCAAGAGCTGCCTTGGTCCATCGACGGAGGCGCGTACTGGTCGGTGGCTTTCGATCAGGTGACGCGCAAGCTCATCATGGTCAACGGCAACGCCGCGCTCAGCTATGACGGTTACTCGCTTCGTCACCTGGTGCTGCTCTCAGATCCCGAAGATCCCCGCGTGCAAACGCTCGTCGGATCTCTGGCCACGACACAGCAAACGCAACTGACGCAGCGGGAGATCGCTGGCTACTACCTCAGGACGCAGCAGCCCGTGGGCAAGATCGTCGTCTACTTCGCCGGCCGGATCGTGATGATCGGCCTCAAGAACAGACCTTATGAAATCGCCTACTCGGCGACGGCGCCCGACACGGATATCTGGCCGCTCGGCTACAGCACCAGGCTGCTTGACTCCGACAACAACGAACCGTCAGCAGCGTTCGTGCTGGGTGGGAAGCTCTACATCTCGACGGCGACCGCCATCCACGCAGCCGACGCCCCGGGGGACGACGGTCACCTGTACTTCCGCCCGGTGGTTCACGGGCGCGGCTTCGTGTCACAAAGAGCTGTGGCCCGTCTGGGCGATTCAAAGATTGTTGGCGTTTGCGCGGACGGGGTCTACGTCTTCGACGGCTTCAACATGTCGCCTCTGGTGGAAGACTGGAAAGACGTGCTGCCCAACGGCGCACACACGAGCAAGCTGAAGGATGCGGCGTGCGCCGTGTCCCTTCAGAACAACCGCGTGTATGTGGCGCTAGCCGGTTCCCGATCGAGCAGCAACGACAAGGTCCTCGACATCGACCTGACCAACGGTGCCGTGTTCCCGTGGGAAGCACCGTGGGGAGGCATCACCGAGGTGTGCCGGAGCTTCGACGAGAACGGCAAAGAGCGCATGCTCTTTGGCACCAATGACGGCCATGTGGCGGTGCTGCGCCGAGCCGACACGGATGACGGAGCTGTGATTGACGCCTACGCAGAGACCCCGCCCGTGGCAATAGCAGGGCTCATGACCGGCAGGCCAATGGCTCTGATCCTCCAGATCCAAGAGACCGGCCCCGCCGAGAACGTGACGGTGACAGCCAGGCTCAACCAAGGATCGAACCCTGCGACGGAAGCAGCGCCTATGACGCAGCCGTTCACGGCCCCCGTCTCGAGCTTCTTGCTCGGGACGCACGAGCTTTCAGATGGTCCGGGGCTTTTGCACGAGGGTCATTTGGTCACGCGCAAACTGCCCATTCTAGCGTCAGCAAGGGCCGAGGTCGTCTCCATGCGCATCGAAGGGAGCAAGCAGTGGATCTTGCGCGCGGCTGATCTCGAGTTCGCCGACAAGGCCGAGTACCGGAGCCCGTGATGGACCGGCGTTACCTCTTCGAGCTCGAGCGGCACGCGGAGGAGATCCGTCAGATCCAGGCCAAAGACAGGATCCCTGACGAGCTCCACATCTTCGAGCCCGATCGCACCGAGACCAACGCAGCCGCGAGCCACCTGGCGGGGGAGGAGGGGCTCTACCACCTGGCCCCGTTCTACCTTCCTAAGGCTATGAATTTACGAAGGTTTCTGACATGGGTCGCTACTGTTGGTGCTGTAGAAGTGACGTATCAGGCAGCGCTATACCGCCTGAGCAACGGTCACGCGGCCCAGCGAGGGGGCGCCCGGGTGGACGGCGCCAGCGAGGGGGCTGTCACAGGCATGGGCAGTGTGATGCGCCCGGCTATTCAGGCTGAGCTCCTCGAGCCCTTCACGGCTTTCTCCACCTCAGCGACCATCCCCGAGCCCTACCGCCACGATCTCCGGAAGGACCTGCTCTTGGTGCCCGGCTTTTATGGCATCGGTTATACCGTCAGCGACGCTGACGGGATGTGGTTTTACGGCCCCTCAATCGGGGTGGCCTGCGGCTACCGCTGCCTCCAGAGGGTCTCGGCGACGCCGCCTCTGTCCCTCGAAGCCCGCGCCTACGCAGCGCCGACGCTCCATTTCGTGCTGCGCTCAGCGCTCGGGATCCGCATGCGCCCTTACAACGAAGAGGTAAATTCGGTATGGTGAGCAGGTGACCGACGTCTCAGTGACTTTTGCCGATGGCACGGTCCCCATGGCGTCCGATCTGAACAACCTCGCCGACGAGCTGATCGGGCTCGCGACCGCCGTCGACGCTGGGAGCCTACTCGGGGGCATCACCTCTGACTTGCTGGCGGACAAGTATTGCCCGTCAGCCGTTCGGATCGACGTGCTCCCGTTCTGCGCCAGCAGCAACGCAGCAGTGCCGACCGGCTTCACCATGCCGGCGGCCCTGACCGTCTTCAAGACCCATCAGCCCTTGGTGAAGCCCGGCTGGGAGTGCTTCTTGGTGGGCTACCGTGTGCGCTGCCTTGAGGTAGACACGACTGCCGCAAATTCGGTGCAGTTCAGGATCCGCCGAAACGGTGCCACCACCATCGGAGGCCAGACCATCGACATGGCTGTGGATGCTCAGTGGTATCAGGTCGCCAACAGTGATCCCTTCAGCGCCCCCGCCACAGCGCTCGCTGACGGTGAGTACCTGGACATTGAGGCGGGATCGTCCGGTGGTGCCACACCGAGGGGCATCGAGCTTGATCTGACCTTCAAGTACCAATTGGTGGGAGGCTGACATGCCGATGATCGACAACCAGCAGGCGCTCCGAAACATGCAGGCTCGTCGGGCCACGACGGCTGGTCGCCTTGCGCGCTCCATGCGGGGAGGCCTCGGGGCCCTGGTGGGAAATGGGGGGCGCACGAGCGGTATCGCGCCCTTGCCCGACAATTCCACCAGCACGCAGGTGCCTGGTGTGCAACCTCCGCGCAACCGCGCATCAGCCGACGGCATGCAGGCCCGGGGGCCTGAGATGTCCGGTCCTGCGCCACGCCTTCAAGGCACGGGCACGGGGCCCCTTGCCCCGCCTGCTCGGCCGTCAGCCCCGCCGACGATGGGATCGGGCGAAGGCACGGCGGTTCGTGTGCAAGGGCAGGCGAGCTCGGCGGCCGAGGCTGATGCTCAGCGCATCAACAGCTACGGCATGATCTCCGACTTCGCCAGCGGGACATCACCCGGCGCCTCCTATCTCCCCCCTCCTCCAGTCGCGACCAGGAGCAGCGGAGAATCGCTCGGTGGCGTGCAAGCTCCTGCGTCGACCGTTGGAGCGGGTGCGTCGTTTGGAGGCGCACGAGCGCCTGCGCCGACTATTGGAGGCGGATCGTCTAGATCTTCGACGTCAGAAGATCCCAGCATGTTCGGTTCCCCTGGACAAGGCAGCGCCGAGCACAGCCTTCTTCAGCAACTGCGACAAGTCACCCCGCAGGGGGGGCTTCAACGAACGCCATTCCCCCAACAACCCGCGCCTGTTCGAGGCACTTTGACCGAGGCCGGCCCGCGTCCAGCTCCTCCGCCAGCACCTGCTCCTGTGCAAGGCGGAGAGCGCCCAGCGCCTGGCACGTCGCAAAGCCAGCGAGTGGTCGGTGATGCAGATCCGTACGATGCGCAGGCGGAACAGGCAGCCGATCGAGCGCAAGAGCAACAGCCGCAACAGCAGCAGCAACAGCCCCGCCAGGAGGGCGACTACACCGATCAGAACGAGGCGGATGCGCAAAGCTACGCCAACCAGCAAGGGCAAAGCGCGCAGCAACAGACGCAGCAGGACGAGACGCGCAGCTACCACCCGCCGGACAACCGTCCTGGCTGGATTCGAAACCCCAACGGGAGCTGGTACAATGAGAACACGGGGGAGTTCGTCAAAGGGCCCGAACAGCTTGCGCGCGAAGCGGCGGCACAAACAGAGTTCAACACCTTCTCTCCCGATGACGAGAGGAGCGACCTCGATCCCACGAACAACTACGACGACGTAGCACCGCAAGGGCCCCCGCTTGTCGAAGATCCGTTGAACCCAGGCCATTACGGGTATCGCGGAGATGACGGCACCTTTCATGCGACCAGCATGGTGCCGAAGGATTCGAGCGGGAAGCAGCCCGCGAAACAAGAGATCCCTGGCATGCCGGACATGGGGGACGCGCCCCAGATCGATCAATCGAAGATCGACGCGATGATCAAGGCCAACGCCCAAGAGCGGGCGCTCGCGGAGAGCAGGACACTCCAGGCTGCGTTGTCTCGTGCAGCCCGCGCCGGTATGTCTCCGGAAGCTTCGACGGCGATGACCGGCGAATCGCAACACCGCTCGGCCATCGCCGGAGCTCAGGACGACGCTCGTGTTCGGTCCGACGCGGAGATCCAAAACTTCCAGGCCAACGTGCAGTACTTCCGCGACAAGCAGCAGCTGGCAGCGGATTACGCCAAGATGCTGGCGCAGATCGGCGCGTCCAAAGATCTCCAAGATCGCGCCATTCAAGCGTCGGCCTACGCGGCTCGAGAGGCGGAAATGGCGCACCGCCGCCTCTTGGCATATCAGGATGAGCTCGAGAACAGGATCAATCCGAATTCCCTTCTCGGCGCGAGTCTTGGCGGGCTGACTTCGATCGGCACGGCTGGCGCTTACGGAGGCTGATATGGCGAACGCACTCGACGCTTTCCTCAACCACATGGCGACCGGAGGGCTCGGCGCGGAGCTACATCGTGGTGCACAGCTGGCGGACTTCGCCAAGCGGCGAAAGCTCCGGGAGCAGGAGATGGCGATGAAGGTCTCGCAATTCGACGCGATGTTGCCCATTCAGCAGCAGAACGCCGGATCAAGGGCGCAGTTGGCGCAGACCGGCGCGGGCAAGCTCGCGCTCGACACCCGCTCGTACAACGAGGCCCCCGATCGCCTTCAGCAGGCGACCGACATCCGCGTCGCGGGCGAAGGCAGGAAACATGCGATCGGTTTGACGAAAGATCAGACCGCGCTTGGCCAGGTGAGGCGCAACGACGAACAGCTCAATCATCGAGGTGCCCCGCTATCCAGCATGCACCTTACGGCCCCGAGTCTCATCGATTCTCAGCAGAACGAGCGCGTCAACACGCAGGGCTACAACAACGAATACTCCAAGGGCAAAGGGCGCGGCGACGCCCTCATCGAGGCCCGCGCCCGACTCAAAGAGCTAGGACTCCTCCCCGGGGGGCAAAACAGCCCCGAGGCGATGGCGCTCAAGGCCATCATCGCCGCCGAGCTCGAGAACCAGAAGGCGCAGGGTCGTAACATCGTCAACCCGAACGTCATCGCGAACGCTCAAGGCCCTGTGGGGCCTCGCCTCGACACGGTTCGTGACGCGACGCAGACCCGCATCGGCGGGCTCAAGCCGAAGAAGGCGCAGCCTTACAGCGTGCAGGAGCTGCTCCAGCTTGAGGGCGGAGGCGCCGGACCGGCTATGCAAATGAGCCCGGCGCAAGCCATCGAAGAGGCCAAACGCCGAGTCCCTGGCATCACCGGCCCCGACCTGGCGGCCCTTGCCCGCAGGATTGCCGCCGGACAAGAGTGATCCATGCCTGGACCGCCCGACGAATTCGACCGTCTGGCTGGTGTTCCACCACCGGACGAATTCGATCAACTCGCCGCCGAGCCGGACGAATTTGATCGCCTCGCGGGCGCAGAGCCGCCGAGTCTTCAGCTCGACCAGCGAAATTCCGACGCCCTACCGAAGCAGATGGACGTCGCGCTCAAGGCACGCGAGGCCGCGCCGATCGATTGGCTGACGAAGACCGCCCAAGAGATCCAGCGCCGCGACGCCGGGCGCGGATCACCTGACGCGATGCGGCTGCTCCAGAAGCTCGACAGCAAGAGTCAGATCTTCAAGCAGGCGTACAAGGCTCCCGAGATCGTGAAGGCCGCCGCGCAGTACTCGAGCGTTCCCGGCGTGCGCGATGAGGTGATGTCGCGCTTCGAGAAGCAGCGATCGGAGAACGAAAAACGCGCCGGGCAGATGCTCGGCCGTGGCGCCAGCACGATGCTCGAGAAGGGGATGAGCGGCATCGACGCCACCCGGCGCGTCGGCACCAACGCCGGCATCGCCGCCACCAGCACCACCTCGGACTTTCGGCCGATCGACGCGGCGATGAACGATCTCCCCCAGTCGGAGACATCGGCGCTTGCACTCAAGAAGTCCCTCGAGAAGTCCGACAAGTCGGGCGACCTGGTAGGGACCGGGCTCAACACCATCGCCGACGCCGTATCCAGCGTGGCCGGCGCGGTCGGTACCGGCTTGGCCGGCGGCATGGGCCGGGTATGGCGACGGCTTGATCCCAACCCTAACTTGGCGCCTCACGATGAGGTGATGCGCCAAACCTTCGACGAGAGCCGAGACACCACCAAGGAAGCGGCGCTGACGCTGCTCCCCGATCTGCTGACCTACGTCGGCTTCGGCGGGGGCGCGAAGGGGGCCAAAGGGATCGCGAGGAACCAAGGCCTGCGGATCATGAAGGGAGCGACGCCCGGCGCGGCCGAGACCTTCGCGAACGCCCTCGCCGATGTGGCGCAGACCAAGGGGGGCACCGCCGAGCTCGCACCGGCCATCGAAAGCCTGGCCCGGCAGTTCGGCATTTCGACCGAGAAGATGTCCCGCGTCGTCGGCCCCGACGCCCGTTACCTTGGCAAAGGTGGCATGACCGTTGGCCTGCCGCTCCTCTCGGAGAAGCTCACCGCTGAGCTGCCCAAGATCCCCGGGCTGCCCGAGCAGCTTGGCGCCCGGGCGATCGATGCGCTCGTCGAGAAGACCGGCCTGGGCCGTGCCGTCAACCGGGGCGTCTATGGCACCGACCTGGGTGGGCTCGATCCCAACGCTGCGACCGGCGTCAAAGAAGCGTCCCGCGAGGCCCGGGCCCTGACCCTCACGGACATCGCCGAGCAGATGAAGAAGGCAGAGACGGACATCGCCTCCCTGCCAGGCGCCCCGCTCACCAAACGGCGCGAGGAGATCACCAAGTACTTCATCGACCCGGATGACCGGACAGGCAGCAAGCGCCTCTTCGCCGCCGACCTGACGCCGGGTGAGCTCCAATGGGCCGACGCGGTCCAGAAGTACTTCGACGATTTCAGGAAGGTGCAGGTCGCCGCTGGAACCCTCGACCCGAACCAGATCGGCAAGAACAAGCTGACCGGCCGCTACATCCCACGGCAATTCGAGAAGTCCGGTCTCGCCGCCGGCTTCGAGAACCGGCCCAAGACCTTGTCTAGCGCCCAAGCGAGCCGGGGCCCCGACGGCGGGCACCCGCTGGGACGCGACGTCTTCTTGCCCGGGGAGAAGCCGAACAACGCGCGCACCGCAGATCCCTACGAGATCTTGCCACTATTCCAGCAGAAGCAGAGCCGGAAGGTCCGCAAGGCCCTATTCGATCGGCAGATGGCCGATGACTTCGGCAAGCCTTACAACGACCCGTCGATCGCGCACCTGCTCACCGGTGAAGATCTGCCGATGAAAAACTCCCGTGGTGAGGACGTCTTCGTCCCTCGGGACATCGCCCTCACGCTGCGCCAGAACTACGAGCAGGCCTTTCGCGCGTTTCAGCCCGAGTCGACCCTCAACAAGTGGATCCTCAAACGCTTCAAGAAGGGCATGACGATCAACTCGATGGGCTACATGGTGAAGAACGTGCCCAGCGACATGGCGCTGATGTACACCGGCGGCTTTCGGGATCCGCTGCGGATCCATCAGGCGACGCCGGTGCTCAAGACGCTCGACCCCAACAAGGTGGCGGTCTACGCGCCGGGCAAAAACTACACGGTGCAGGAGATCCGCGACTACGCGAAGAAGTTTGGCATGACCGGATCGAACATCGCCGCCGACGTCGATCCCCTCGGCGGCCTCGACAAAATGGCCCAGAAGCTGACCGAAGCCACCGAGAAGGTGGCCCGAGCTCGAGGCGACAAAGACGCCCCGCGCGGCTTCGATCGCGCCTTCAAATGGTTCCAGCGGAACAAGGGCGACCTGGCCGACGACGCCCTGTCCCTCGGCTGGTCGCGCATTGGCCCGATGCTCGCCAGGGAATGGGACGAGACGGCCAAGGTGGCCTTCTTCATGGACCGGCTCGCCAAGGGCGACGCACCGAACATTGCCAGCCAGCGAACCTTCGAGGTCCTCCCTGACTTTGGCGACCGAACCAAGCTCCAAGACAGCCTCAGCAACACCATCGCTTTTCCGGGGTGGATCAGCCGCATGGCGACCGAGGTTCCGAAGCAGGTCGCGAAGAATCCCAGCGTGATCCCGCTGACCAAAGCGGTCGCCAAGAACGTCGGCGAAGACAACGAAGACCTTCCGCCACAATGGGCTCGGGAACGCGGCATCAACGTCCAGGCTGATCGCTACCAAACGATGGCCTACAACAAAGGGCTCGAGGCCTTCGGGCAGCCGCCGATCGATCCTGTGAATCGGATCGGCATGTCCCTCAAGACGCCCTTCACCGACGTGGCCGCGCCCTACGCTTCTTTGGCCTCGGGCGATCCGCAGCCCTTCGTGGCGATGACCCACCCGGTTCTGCAAGCCGGCGCCGAGATCGCTTTCGGCGTCGACCCGATGAACCGCCGGCCGTTCGCCAAGCACCCCATCTCCCCCGGCGGCATGTTCCCCCAAGGCACGCCCGGGATCCCGCCCGGGCTCGAGACCCGAACGTCACCCTACGATCAGGAGCAAGAGATCCCTTGGCTGTCCCGCTACCTACCCTCGGCCCTCGGCGTCACCCCCCAGGCGATGGCGCTCGGCAACCACCTCCTGGGCGGGCCGATCCTGGGCAAGCACCGGACCGAGGCGCCTCAGGAAGGGCAGCGGACCGCGGCCTCCCTGCTCAACATGCTGACCGGGCAGCCGGTGTACTACACCGACCCGGTTTCCGGCGAGCAGATGACTCAAGATCCGAACGTCCAAGCTGCGCAGGACTACGAGAGCAACCTGAAGAAGGCCCTCGAACAGCAAGCCCTTAAGCCTCCGCCGAAGCGTTGAGTATTGAGTGTTACTCTACACTCAGGCTAGGGTTGGCCATGCGTCAGCACCTACTCGCCTTGCTGTTTCTCGCCGGCTGCACCGAAGCGGTTGCACAAGTGGTTCCGATCGGGAGCAAGCCCGAGGCCCAAGCCTTCGCTTCCTTCCCCGTCAGCGGCGGGTGCTGGGCGGTGACCTCGGCGACCGCCCCCGCGTGCCTGACCAATGCCGCCGGGCCCATCTACATCCCTCAAACAGCGGTGATCCGGGTCTACGCCGTCGCCGCCGCGAACCCTTTTTTCACCCAAGCCCCAGCCGCTGATCTGACGGTCACCGCCAACACCCTCGCGATCACCGACGGCGCCTCGGTCTGTGGCGCGGCCGGCACTTCGGTCTGCGCCGATGGTTTTGGCCCGACCTTCCCGCTCGGCGCGGGCGGGGTGGACTACTTCATGATGGGGAGCTTCATGCCTAGGAAGGCCCCGGGCGTTCTTGGCGGCACCGACCTTGCGGTCGTTGGAGCTCGAGTAGGGCGCTGCCAGACCGCCGTCGATCCCATCGTTCAAGGTGAGAGTGAGCGCCCGTGCGGGGCTGATGCCGACTGTGATGTGACCGGCTACGCGACCTGCGACTTGACGCCCGAGAAAGGCCTACCGCTCGGTGGCTTCATCTGTGCCACCGCGCCGGCCAGCACCTACGTGTGCGCGACCTGGTTTTGATCATGGAGAAGCGACACTTCGCAATCCTGCTCGCGCTCGTCGCCTGTGCACCGGCTGAGGCTGGGCCACAGCATGGGCCGAAGCATGGGCCTGCGATGCGCCCAGGCGGGCCGCTTGTTCCCCCGCTGATCCTGCTCGCTGACACGGCGCCGCGGTACGCTGTCCTTCAGTACGGCCAGAGCCCCGCCGGCACCAGCGGCTCGGCGTCTGCCCTCTCGACGACCCAACCTTACAGCAACGACCGCGCGACCAGCACCAGCCTGGTGGCGCTCGTGGAGACCACGAACGAGACCGTCCTTAGCTCGACGCTGAACGAAGTCACCTCGATCCGAGCCGGCGAGAACAATCTGATCGGTTTCGCTCGTTTTGCCACCGACACAGCGATCGCGGATATGTCGATCGGAGACGCCATCTACGTGCAGGCGGTGACGCAGTCACTTGAGATGCTCACTCCAGCCGCCACGGCGCGCATGACGGCGATGTCGTTTCTTCAGGGTGAGACCGACGTCAACGTGGCGACGCCGCGAGCCACCTACGTATCTCTCATGGGTGCGCTGCGCTCGGACTTCGAGGCCGCCTTCCGTGCGAACGGGTCGCAGGAAACGCAGGGCCTGGCGATGTTCTACCGGCAGACCCCTGGATGGACGAACTACTCGGCCACCAACACAGACGTGATCCTTGCCCAGGTCGACCGCCACGAGAACGGCATGAACCGCTTCTTTCTTGTCGGTCCCGCCTACTACTACCCGTTCACCGATGCGGTCCACACGACGGCCGCCGGCAAGCAGCACGAAGGCCAGCAATTCGGCAAAGCGATCGAGGCCACGCTGTGGAGTGGTCGAGCATGGGAGCCACTGCGCCCCCGTCGCGCCATCGCCGATGGGTCGACGCTCCGTCTCTACTACGCGGTGCCGTGTCTTCGGTACCTGAGCGGCGAGCGGTGCTCGGCCTCTCCGCCGTTGGCGATCGATACGACCATCGTCAGCGACCGAACCAACGCGCACCTGGCGACCACCGAAGGCCTCTACTACGGCTATCGGTACGTCGACACGGGGACACCTGGGATCTCTCCGCGCATCACGACCCCACCAGCGATCGCTGGCACGTGCGCCGAATGCGCATTCGACGAGTGGCGCGTCGACATCGGGATGAGTTCCGAAGCGCGTACTGGCGCCTATATCGGCTACGCCGACATCTCGCAGACGGGCTCGGCGCTCGGCTGCACAGCACACGGGCTCGGGAACGGGTGCAACGCGGCCGGCAACATCAAAGACCTCGACGAGACCACCGGATGGACCGGCGCCTACTCGCTCAACAACTGGGCGGTGGCGTCCCGCACCGGTGTCAGCGAAGGCGCGGCCCCTACGCAGGTGACCCAACTGGCGAACGCCACTGCGATGCAGATCGGCACCACCAACGGGTGGACCGTCCCCGACGCAGCTCCGTTGGATTTCACCACCGAGTTCTCGTTCTTCATGATCTACCAGTCGATCACCCAGGTGGCGAACGACATCATCATGAGCCACGCCACTTCGGGCGCGTCGAACGCCTTCATCTTCCGACAGGGAACGAGCGCCGATGACCTGATCTGGCAGTTCGGATCGACGTCGAATTACAAGCGCTGCGACAGCTGCAACCTAGTCACCGGGACGACCTACTGCATCGCCGGATCGTACAACGGGGGCCGCACCGGCGCCGACCGGGCCCGCATTTACCTCGGGCGCCCCGGCGTCAGCTTCAGCGCACCGACGCAGTCCCAGATCGGCACGCTGCCGGCGACGATGGCGGCGGACACGGCGGCGTTTCGCTTTGGGTTCACTTCTGCAAACGCCGGAGTCATCCTCGATGAGGTCGCGATCTGGCCGACAGCGCTCACCGAGGGCCAGCTCCGAGGCGTCTGCCACGGCTACGCGCAAGATCTTGCTCCTGACCTCGAGAGCATCACCGACCTGCCTGTGCCTCTCGCTTGGTGGCGACACGATGGTGACGGCGCCGGAACCGTAACCGACCACATCGCGGGCACGTACAACGGCACCTTCATCGGGACGCCGACCAGGGTCGGAGACCTCGCGCCGTGATCCTCCCGCTGCTCCTCACGCTGGCGGGGCAGTTCTCGCAGATCGACACCGACGGCAACGGCACGCCGAACATTTACCGCTGGCGCGGGGCCGCCGAATGGCAGCTCACAACTACGCCCGGGACCGCAGGCCAGTGCCTCACCTCTGGTGGCGCAGGAGCGGCGCCAGCGTGGGGTGCGTGCGGAGGCGGCGGCATCAGCGGCACTGGCACCGACAACCACATCACCCGCTGGGATGGGACCACCAACGTACAGGACTCGGGGCTGGTCCTCGATGACAGCGGCTACATCAGCCGTGTAGCTGCCGCAGGTACCGACCAGCCGGGCACCGACATCCGCTTGTCCGCTGGCGCTGGCACCGGAGCCGGTGCGCCTGGGTTGTTCTGGGTCTCGACGCCTTCGATCCTTGGCTCTGGTACGACGGTGCAGACGGTCATGGATCGCGCCATCATTGGCGGCCAGACCACCAGCACGTCACTGCTTCTCGGCAACCCGGACACCGACAACATCGTCACCACTCCCGTAGACTCTTTCGTCTACGCCACCAGCGGGAGCACCGGGCGAGGTGGTGACTTCACGTGGCAGGCCGGCCACCACTACGGCACCGCGGGGCGAGGCGGAGACCTCCTTCTTTTCGCGGGAGGCACCGGCGACCTCGGAATTGAGCGCGGCGGCAACGTCGACCTCACACCTGGCAGTACTGAGGGCTCAGGGGCGGTTGGATCGGTCCGTTTGTTCGGTGTCGACGGCGCTGGCACCGCCACCGAGATGGTGGTGGTGAACAGTGACTCACTCACGATCTCGAGCGGCCTCATCACGTTCGACTCGACGCTTGCCGAGTTCATTGTCCCCACCGGCCTGGTGATGAGCCTCGTCGGCGACTACGGCACAGCCGGCGACGTGCTCACCTCCAACGGGGCCGGGTCCGGTATGACCTGGGAGACGCCGTCGGTAGGGGCTGGTGGCGGCGCCTCAGGTAGCACAGTAGTCGATTTCGGCGCCTGGCCCGCGGACCCGGTGGCCACAGTGGTGATCACCGGCCAGACGACGATCGCCTCCGACTCGGAGGTGCAGGCCTGGATCTACCCGCTCGATACGGCCGACCACACGCTCGACGAGCATCTGTTGGTCGACATGAAAGTGCACGCGCACACGATCGTTGCCGGAACCGGATTCACGATCACCGCGGTCTACAAGGACAACGACAACGCTTTGCCGGGGTCTCTGGCTGCCGGCCAAGGCCGAGGACTGCAAAAAGGGTCGCAAACTTACGGGCAATGGTCCGTTTCATGGAGATGGCAATGAACAAGCTCTTGTTGACCGTAGCGGCGGCGCTTCTTTTCCCGGCCGTGGCTTTGGCCGGCGTTCCGATCCAGGGCGGAGGCTCTGCCGTCACCGCCGAGGTCGAGACCAACTCTCGAGCCTTGCGGGTGACCGCCAGGCCGATCGACCCGGCCATGGGCGGAGCTCGCGGCTGCTACGCCTACTCGGCGACGAGTGGTGTGCTCGCGGCTGCGCTGGCAGCCAACGCTGTCGTGTTCTCGGCCCGGTACGACCCGGCGACGACAACCGACATCGCCATCGTCACCCACCTGAAGGTGGCCTTTCTCCCGCTGACGTTGTTCACAGCTGCGACGCTGACGGACGCGACGTCGTTTGACGCCTTCATCGGCCGGAGCTTCAGCGTGGCTCACACCGGTGGCACCGCCGGCACGCTCACGGGCGACAACCTAAAGCTGCGCACGTCGTTCGCCTCTACGTCGTTCGCGGACATTCGGATCTCGACGACCGCGGCGCTCGGTGGAGGCACGGTCACGCTTCCGACGCACCCGTTCGCGCAGACGCTGCGCAAGGCGAACCGCACCAACCCAGCCGCGGCGACCGAGGAGACCATCACCGACGCTACGGCCGGCAACATCGAGGTGAATTTCAACGTCGGCGACAGCGAGTATCCTATCGCCCTGGCCGACCAGGAGGGCATCGTCGTCCGCAACCGAACGGTGTGGCCCGCGGCCGGCACCGGTCAGATCCAGGTCACCATGCGCTGGTGCGAGGTCACGAGCTACTGATGCGCGCCCTGGTTGTTCTCGCGCTCCTACTCGCCCCCGGTTTGTCGTGGGCCGGTGTCCCAGTCCAAGCCGCCACGTCGGCGACCATCCTCGAGGTGGAGACCAACACCCGAGCGATCCGCATCATCGCCAAGGCGCTCGACTTCATGCACGAGGACGTTCGCGGCTGCTACAGCTTCTCGGGCACCTCTGGCGTCATCACCACCAACCTCGCCGCGAATGCACCGCTTTTTTCGGCCAGGTACGACCCCGGCGTCCCATCCGATAGGGCCGTCATCTACTACCTGCGGATCGCCGCGATGCCACTCACCCCGTACACTGGCCTAGGGAACACCGCCTATCCGAGCATGGATGCCTTCTTCGTGCGGGCTTTCAGCGTCTCGCATGGAGGCGGGACCTCGCCGACGCTGACCGTCGACAACTTGAAGAACGTCACAGCCGCCGGCATCACCGGCTTTGCTGACCTGCGGATTGCCACCACGGCCGCGCTCACGGCCGGCACCGGCGCCCTGTTCCCGACGCACCCGTTCTTGCAGACGATCCGAAAAGGGAACCGCACCACGGTGGATGGCGGGGTGGAGGAGACCATCACTGGCGCCACGGCGGGCAACGCCCAAGGCATCTTTTCGGTCGGCGACGGCGAGGCTCCGATCGTGCTCTCGAAGCAGGAGGGGATCGTGGTCCGCAACAGGACCGTGATGCCTGCGGCGGGCACCACCAAGGTGGATGTCGCGATGCGCTGGTGCGAGGTCACGAGGTACTGATGTCGATCCTCTTCCTCCGTAACCACGCCCTCGTCGAGGGTCTGAAGGGCGCCTCAGGCGAGACCGGTCGCGTGATCGTCGGCCCATGGGAGGGCGCGATCCTCGAGCGCGCCGACGGCTACATGCGCCTCCCGCTCGGCAAGTACTCGGGCCGAATGCTCCACATGCGCGACAGGCCGATCCGCGCGATCCACTTCGAGAAGGCCACCGAGGAGGCCCTCCGCTTCATGGGCCCAAAGACCCGGGAGAGCTTCGACGCCGGCCGAATCTACGTCCATGGGGTGGCTCGGGTGGACGCCGCGGAGCAGCTTGCCGGATGCGTTGGCGTCCCGGACGTGCATTCCTTGTGGGCTGCGCTCGGCGGGTGGCGCGAGTTCGCGCAGTTCGACATCGAGATCAAGGAGGGTGTGTGAGCGATAGCGACGACATCGAGTACGGTGGAAGCAAGACGGATCAACTCGACGTTCCGGCGCAGCTTAAGATCATGAGGCACGACCTCAAGGCGCGCTTCGACCGCATCGAGGAGAAGCTCGACGATCACCGAGAGCACACCGACGTGAAGATCCGCGCGCTCGAGATGCGGTCCGAGGAGCAGTCGAAGGAGATCGTCGAGATCAAGGCGAGGGCGCGGGAGAAGGACGCCGGCCTCAAGGTTGTAGTCGCTATCGCCAGCATAGCGGGAGCGGCGCTCGCGGCGCTCATCGGGAAGCTGATGTAATGGTCGACACCGGAGATCTGCCGAGACAGCAACAGGCCGCGCAAATCAAGGCGTGGATGGACCGCGCCCGGCAGATCAGCGCCGAGGATTGGACGGCCATGCTGATGTTTCTCAAGTACGGACGGGCCTACATACGAACACTTGAAGGTGTGATCCTTCAGGCCGCCGAGGCGCGTGCATCCGAGAGCCCTACACCGTTGCCGGTATACTCGCGGCATCCACCACCTCTTCCGCCGGTGTCGACGACCTACAGCGCTCACAAGAAAACCGGCTTGACGATGGAGCAGCTTGATGAGGCCGAAGAAGCGCTGCGTAAGCTTCGCGAGATCTCCAACCTGATGAACATCGAGGAGGTGTTTGATGACGAGCCCAAGTGACGAGCCACCTGTGATCCGTGTTGAGAAGCAAAGCGACACCAGTTCCGGCATGGCCGGCGGCTCCAGCCTCGGCTGGGGCGCCGCCGGCACTGTGCTGGTCACGCTTCTGGGCCCGAAGTTGCGCAGCAAAGGCATCAGCGACGGCGAGCTTTTGGCGGTCGCCGGTGCAGTCGTCACGCTTTTTGGTGCCGCCGGGACGTGGTTCACCACCTACATCCTGCCTGCTCGCCTTGGCGGAGGTCGAAGGTGAGCTGCGCAGACGGTGGGCTCCTCGGGCTCGTGGCCTCGGGCGTCGGGATCTGCCTGGCGTTCGCCGCGAAAGCGTTCTGGGGCAAGCCGAAGCCGCCGGCCCCGGAGCCGCTCGACATCGAGGAGGCGCTCGAGGCCGACGCCAAGGCGGACTACGAGAAGGAGCAGATCAAGGAGAAGGTCGAGGCCGAGCTCGCCGAGCCCCCCAAGGAGCCCGATGAGATGCGAGAGGCCCTCGACGCCTTCAGGAGGAAGAGGGGCCGATGAGGGCCGCGCTTCTCCTGCTCTGCGTCGGGTGCGCCTCGGTGCCGCCGGCACCGCCAGAATGCCCCGAGCCTGTGCGTGTGCGGACGTCAACCCAGGCGGCGCCTCGTGGGCTCACCGCCAAAGAGGCGGCCTATTGGCGCCTCGCGGTGGAGTGGTCGGGGGAGGCCATGATCGAGGCCGCGGCCGGCGATGCCGCAAAGGCCGACGCTCGACGCCTCCGTGGCGAGCTTGCCATCGCCAAGGCCGAGACCGAAGCCCGCTACACGGCGTGGTCAGTGTTCCTATTTGTCGTGGGTGCCGTCGCGGTCGGGGCTGTTGGCGGCGCTGTCGCCACGGCCGCTGCGCGTTAGATCCTGCCACTCGTATCGGACGTAGCCCTTCCGGGTCAGAATACCGTGCGAGACCGTCAGTGGGCCCACCACCATCTTCGCGACACGAAGCGCATTCTTCGCCGCTTCGACTTACGGAGCCTGATGAACCGGTCTCGAAGGCTCACAGCCCATCGCCCTCGAAGTCCTGAAGCTGCATCCCCACCTCGTGCTCCTCGGGCGCTCAGTCGTCTCGGGCGCCTTCGAGTCGAGTACCGCGCACCTCTACGATCTCACCGTCTCGACGCTCAGCCCAACGCTCTTGCGGCTCGGCGCCGCAACTGACCGGCAACACCGGAGGCCCGAAGCTGGGGACGTTCGCATACTGCCGTGCGATGTTCGCCTTCTCCATCTCACCGTGGAAGTCTGCGTGGATCTTAGGATCGAAGTACGCCTGGACGTAGGCTGACAACTCCGCCCGAACAGCGCGCATCTCGCTCTTGAGAGGCCTATCGGCGAGCTCCAGAAGCGCCCCCCTGAGCGCAGCGGAGGTGATCTCCTCGGCGGACCCGACGCTTTCGCGGGCGGCCTCGTACATCTCGACCGTTTCCTTCAGGTCGTCGAAGTCCTTCTGGAGCGTAGCGCGTTGGTTCTCGAGAAGCATCACCTTCGCGCAGGCCTCGGAATGGATGCGGTCGTTCTCCGCCTGGAGGTACTTGCATTGCTCGATTGCGCCGAGAAGCTGGTGGTTGAGGTTTTTGCGGACCTCCTCGACATACTTCTCGGCGCTTTGCGCATACGCCAGGTGCTGCGCTTTCGCCGCGTCGAGCTCGGCTTTGCGCTCCCGCTGGTAGATCTCCAGGATACCGTTCGGCACCCATCGTCCGCCCTCCGGTGAAGGAGTCGGCGGGTGGCAAATCGGGCACGGATTACTCGGGCAACAATGCGTCGTCATCGTCTTCTCCTCGCCCTGCGAAGGGCTACTTCTCCCAGTTGCCGAGCCCCGACGAAGTCGGCAGCTTCAAGTGCATCACGTCGCCGTTTTGATCGATGTGCGTGCATGGGTTCTGATCGCAGAAAAACCGGCTCGGCCCCGGCTTGGTGGATCCTACAGTGACGCGACCAAAGTGGGCGATACCGAAACCGTAGAGCGCCAGATCCATCTTCAGCTTTGCGTACGCCACCTCGAAGTCGAGCATCTCCTGAGGCACAGGAGGAAGGTCAAGCCACAGCGGCTGTGCGATCACACGCTT
>ERZ1292625.1247-Hain-H41-01um-R1-1247-length-31756-cov-21_pt1 | contig 31756 bp, 43 predicted proteins | sample MGYA00564400_ERZ1292625 | MGnify/ENA primary metagenome ERZ1292625 (study PRJEB36523, sample SAMEA6512639) | groundwater metagenome | collected 2019-01-08 | study: AquaDiva: Metagenomics assemblies of 32 groundwater samples
GTGCTGAAAGCATCTAAGCACGAAGCCATCCGCAAGACGAAACAACTAAGGCCGTTATAGAAGATGACGTTGATAGAGCTGGTGTGTACGCCCTAAGGCAACGAGGGGTTCAGCATACAGCTACTAATAGCCTCAATTAATTGTTTAGAAGATCAGAAAATCTTCGGATTTTCTGTCTGTTCAACTTTAACAAGATTGAACATATCAGAATTTTAATAAGGACTCACAAATTTTTGCTTATAATTTCCTGCGTACGCGCGTCTATGATTTATCTATTCTTTATGATTAACCAAAAAACATAAATACTTTTGATTTGCCATTATTTCATGGAAAATGTAACTATTAGCAAGAAGGCTTTGGCTGACTTAATCAGAATTAAAGAAGAATTTGATTTGATAGTTGAATCTCTTGAATTAATGAGTAATAAGGAATTTATGGAATCTCATAAAAGATCTAAAGAGCAAATAAAGAATAGAGAATTTGCTAATTGGGATGATTTACAAAATTCTTCCAACTAAAGAATTTGAAAGAGACTTCAATAAATTAGATAAGTTTTTTCAAAATAGAATTACCAAGAAAATTGATGAAGTTGCTGAAAATCCAGAGAGATATAAGCATCTTCGTTACGATTTAATTGGAAGTTGCAGACTTAGAATAGGAAAGTTGAGAGTTACATATTCTTATGATGTAGATAAAAAAGAATTATATCTAGAGAATATTATTTTTGGGCATGATTATAAGTAAAGATGTAATTTTGATTTTATTCCTGAGCTAACTTAGCTTCTAGGCCAAGTTCTCTGGCAATTTCAACAGCTATTTGATTAGCGTTTTCTTTAGTCGTATAAGGTCCACACCTATACATGCTATACCCAATTGGACTCTTGCTAAGATCTGGTACAAATGTGTGATTACCTATTGTAATCTCAACCCGATAATTATCTGGAGGTTCTGGGTCACCTCTTGCACCTTCATAATAACCCACTTTAATCTGAATATTGTTCATTATTTTAAATAAATTAAACTCTTTATAATTATTTAGATATTAATTATTTCTTGTTGGATTTTATAAAATAGAAGAATGTATAGAATAAAGCTAACAAAATTCCGATTGATAAAAAGATAGTTGTATATGTTCCTTGGTATTTTCTTGTCAATGCATATGCTACTGCAATTATTCCTGCTACGCTTATCAGACCACCCATATACTTGTTGCTTGCCATAATGAATCTGATCCAAACTAAGAATAAAGCCATAACTAAACCTATAATTATTCCGAATACTATTTGCACCCATCCGAAGTCTGCATTTGTTTTTATTTTAAGAAAATAAAAGAATAATTCTGCTAATATTACAAAAGAAATTGCTGTGATCGTTGTTAATTTATCTACCGCAAAGGTCTTATTATCCGAATCATCTTCATCTTCGTAATCATCTCTTTTTTGCGCCATTATGTATTTTGATTTTGCTATTTTATATATCTTTAGAAGAAAATTTAATTTGTCTTCTATGTCTTGCCCATGCAAAAATAGCATATAATGAAGATCCAAGAATTCCAAAAGATAAATCAAATATTGTGTCGCGCAATGGATCAAGCAATAAATTGAATTTGTCAAGGCCAGTTATATCTCTTAGATATACTCCTTGTAATTTCCAATTAAAGAATGAATCTAATACATATTCTAGTATTTCAAAAATTCCTAGAAATGCTACTACAGATAAAACTGTGAATGTTAGTTTCCATTTCATTGCTAGTTTAAGTTTGTTTACCATGAAAAATATAATAGAACAGAGAAGCATTGGAATAACAAAATGTTGTAATTTATCGTATGTGGGATATACAAAATATAATGGACTCATCATTAAAGTTGAGACTCCTATTAAAAATATGAAAATATAGTGCTTTAGTTCCAATCTGACATCAAAAAGATGATCCACTAAATATGAAACAAGAATTACTCCTAGAAATGTTGAATATCTTAATGTAATTGATGATGAGTCTTTGAATAAATATATTGCAACTAAAAGAAGAATTGATATGATTCCAACTATCAAACGCTTGTGTCTGTAAGCTTTCTGAATCTCTTTTTTTATTTTATTTTTTAAGTAGGATCTTCTTGACTCTTTATTATTGACAATCTCTTTTTTCATCTGAAAATTAAAGATGCAATAGCTTTAAATATAGTTCTTTTTGTTATTTTTTGTGAGTCGGGCAGCTAACTCCGAAGGTGTCTTTCGATAGACAAGAGTTTTTATGAATTCTCCTTTGAGGAAGGTCCGGACATCGATAAAAGCGACTGCTTGAAAAGGCAGCTGTCGTGAGGCAAGAGCTCCGCAACAGAAACGAACCAACCTTTTAATTAAGGGAACGGATGAAACGCACTAATTGTGCATCGCACAATGGTGACTCCAACTCTCACGAGTTGAAGTGGCGCCTTCGCTGATGCAACCACCAAAGCCGTGGGCTTAGAATGATGTTAGCACAAAGAGTTTGTCCTGAAAGGGAAACGATCTTTGACAGAATCTGGCCTATGCCTGACTCACTTTATTTTACCATTATAAGATTTCTACTCTAGTTTATAATAACCTGGTCTGTCTAAATAAGTGGGTATAATCTTAACTTACGAAGATCTTCTAACTACTTACAAAACTCGAACGCATCGAATAAGACACTTAAAAGATTACACTCATCTTTTTCCAATCAATGCAAATGAAACTTTAGCAGGTATTGTTGCAGATTTAATGGGAGACGGCAATTTACAAAAAACTCCTGTTTGGAGAATTGATTTTACTTCTAAAGATTTAGAAGAATTAAAAAGATTTGAAACTGAAATGTTAAAAAATTTTAACATTAATGGAAAAATAAGGCCTTGCTCCACTAATAAATATCACACCTATAATATCGGATTTAATTGCGCTCCTGTTGCTCGCATTTTATATCTTGCAGGTGTTCCTGCTGGACAAAAAGTCTTACAAAAATTTGATTTACCAAACTGGATAAAAGAAGATAAAGACTATTTTAGAAGGTTTTGCCAAAGATTATTTACTTGTGAAGGAAGCATTAATTATGAGTTAGGGAGAAATCCTAGAGTCGGAATAAATATGTGGAAATGTGAAGAATATTTAAACCAGGGAAGAATTTTCTTTGAAGATATATCTGATTTAATGAAAAAATATTTTGATATAGACTCTAAGGTTAGTGTTGGAAGTTCAAAGAATTTAAGAAAAGATGGGATAATTACCAGACCAGTATACATACTAATACCATCTAAATCTACTTTAATATTTCATAAGAAAATTGGTTTTGAAGGGGAAAAACAGAATAGACTTTCTAATATTCTAAATACTAAAGTTTAAAACCGCTCTTTTTTATTGTGTTCTATGGGCGGGTAACTCAGTGGGAGAGTACACGACTGAAGCTCGTGCTGCCGGGGGTTCGATTCCCTCTCCGCCCATTAATTAATAACAAAACCTGTTATTTGTGCATTAAGTGGTTTCCCAAAAACATAATCACAAGGCATTGCTGTGCCTTCTGCGTTTTCTATTATTGGTATAATGGAGAGCTGTTTATCATTTACACTTTCTAAATTAACTTCTTGAGAAATTGATTGTCCTGGATTTAGAACTAAATCTATTTTTTGAATATCTATATTATCTAGATCGTCTTTGATTTGTAAATTAAAACCTTTTATGACTTCGTTTCCAGTATTTGTTGCTTCAATAAAATAAACTCCCCATTCCTGATTTATTCCTGCTTCAAATGAAACTCTTTCACAGTATGGAGCAGGAGCAAGTTGAGCAATGAATTCATTGCTGGAATTGTATACTATGAATCCAATCGTAACTGTTATTGCAATTAATATTACTGTAGCAATTATCGGCGAAACTCCTTTTCTCACAGTCTAATTAAATTTTGGTAATATTTATAAACATCGGCTTGTTTTTCAGCATATGAAGAAAGAGATGATAGATAAAGAAACTAAGCATCACGATAATAGTTCTGGAGTTGTAGGAATTATTTTTGGAATAATGTCTATTCTTTCGGGGGCTCCTGGAATATTGCTTGGATTGATAGGCTTTTTCTTTTCATTAAACCAAAATAAGAAAGCTAAGAACAATTGGTCTAAGTGGGGAATGATACTTAATGTAGTAGGTTTTGTGCTTGGAATTGTTTTCGCAGTTTACATATCAGTTTATCTTAGCAACGTAGTTGCTGGTTTACAGGGAATACCTGGTTAATTATGGTAAACAAAAATAGAGAGGGAGCTTTGGAGCTTTCCATAGGTACTATTGTAGTCATTGTTATAGGGATGAGTATGCTTATTCTTGGTTTGGTTCTTGTCAGGACGATATTTGCTGGTTCAACTCAAAGCATTGATAGTCTTAATGATCAAGTGCAAAGTGAAATTCTTGGTTTGTTTGGGGATGGAAATGGAAACCTTGTAATAAAATTAGGTTCAGCTGATACTGCTAAGGTTAAACCTGGAAGCGATCCTTTCAAACTTGGAATAGGAGCAAGACATCCTGATGGACTTGCATTAACAGGAAGAGATAGTTTACAATACAAACTTACTCTTGCGGATGACAGCGATAACAACTGTTTAAGAATCTTGGGAAGGGAAAGAGCTGAAAATTTATTTATTACTAGAGTAAATACTTGGAATTCATTTGATGAATTTTCCGGCTCTACTGCTTTTGCATTAGTTCAAGTACAAGTTCCAAGTGGGACATCTAGATGCACTCAAAAAGTTAATGTTGATATGAAGCTTAAGGAATCTCAAACAGCAAGTGATGGAAAAGCATTCATATTAGAAGTTGCTAAAGAAGGAATTCTTTAAATAATATTGTAAAAGGTTTATAAAAGTAAAACACTTCTATTTGATATGCAAAAGAAGGTTGAGTGGTATTTAGATTTTGTAGATCCAAGATATAAGCCTCGCAGTGATGAATTAGTTGCTTTATTCTATTTTGAACCTGCTAAAGGTGTTCCAGTAAATGAGGCAATTGGAAGGATTGCATCTGAAAGCTCTACTGGAACTTGGACAACACTCTTTAAGATGCCTCCTAGAATGAGAAAATTAATGGCTCATCCATACCATCTAGATGGAAATTATGTTAAGGTTGCTTATCCATTAGATTTATGGGAGAAAGGAAATTTACCTCAATTATTAAGCGGTATTGGAGGAAATATATTTGGAATGAAAGCTCTTGATAATTTAAGATTGATGGATATTCATTTTCCTAAGAGTTATTTGAAGAGTTTTCCGGGGCCAAGACATGGAATGCATGGAATAAGAAAAATGATGAATGTTTACAAACGCCCTATGTTGGGTGCTGTTCCTAAACCTAAAATTGGTTTTTCAGACGTAGAGCACGCTGAAATAGGATTTGAAACATGGATGGGTGGATTTGACTTTGTAAAAGATGATGAGAATTTAACATCCACGAGTTTTAACAATTTTGATAAGCGTGTTAAGTTACTTGCAAAAATGCGAGATAAGGCTGAGAAAGCAACTGGTGATACTAAAGATGCTTACATCAATATTACTGCTGAAACAGATGAAATGAAAAGACGCGCAAAATTACTTCATGATAATGGATTCAAACATGCAATGATTGATGTAGTGGTAGTTGGAAATTCAGGAGTGCAAACTCTTAGAAGAGTTCTGGGGGATTATGGTATGGCCATACATGCACATAGAGCTATGCATGCTATGTTTGACAAAAATCCAAAACATGGAATGTCAATGTACATGCTTGCTAAATTAATGAGAATGGCTGGAGTTGATCAAATACATGCTGGAACTTCTGTTGGAAAACTTGTTGGTACTGCTGAGGAAGTTAGAAACGTTTCTGACACTTTGCGAGAAGAAAGAGTTAGTGAGAAAAGAAATATTAGACTTGCACAAGACTGGCATGGATTGAAACAAGCATTTCCAGTTACATCTGGAGGATTACATCCAGGCCTTGTTCCAGACTTACTAAAAATATTTGGAGATGAATGTGTCATGTTAGTTTCTGGAGGGATACATGGACATCCCAAAGGAACTAGAGCTGGAGCAATGGCAACCAGGCAGGCAATTGACGCAATTCATGAAGGAGAAACATTGGAGAAACATGCTAAATTTAATCCTGAATTAAAGATGGCGCTGGATAAGTGGAGTCACTTAAGACCTGTTTAATTATTTAATATTTAATTTACTTTTGTATCTGTCGTCAAATAAATTATAAAAAGGAATTAAAAAATGCATATAATCTTGACTTCTTGAAATATTTTCTATTCTACCTCTTTCTTCTAAGTTTGAACATTCATCTAAATATCTTCTAATCCTAGCACTTTCTACAAATAAATTTAATGCAATTCCCATAATAGATGTTGCTCCTATTATTCTTAAAATATTAGCAGTTCTTCTAAATCTAGACATAATTTTCACCACAAGAGTTTCTATTTAAGCATTATTACATAACTTAATATATCAAAATTCCATTTAATTTTATGATTAATTACAAAAAATACAAGTGGTTCTTTACTAGAAGTGGAAAACTTGTTGTTGGAGGCAAAAATGCTGATAGTAATGATTCTTTATTGAATGAATTGAAGAAAATGCGCAAAGACTTGATAGTTATGCATACTAAAGCGCCTGGAAGTCCTTTCTGTGCTATTATTGCGCCTGTAAATGTTATTTCCAATGAAGATTTACATGAATGTGCTGTTTTTACTGGGTGTTTCTCTCGTGCTTGGAAAGAAGGAAAGTCTTCAGCTTCAGTTCATTCATTTAAATTAAGCCAGTTAAACAAAGAAAGTGATATGAAGGAAGGAAGCTGGAATGTGAAAGGACGCGTAAAAGATTTTATTGTTAAGCTTGAACTTGTAATAACAAAACAGAATGGAATCGTTAGAGCTGTTCCTAAACAATCTGTAAGCGATCAAGAGATAATTGCGACTGCTGTTCCTGGGAAGATTGATAAGATTAAGGTTAAAACGGATAATTTAAAAGTCAACAAAGAGGAGCTTATCTCAGCATTACCTGCTGGAGGAGTTAAAATATCATGAAATCAGATACACTATCATTTCAAATTGGAAAAAATGGTTTAACAAAAACTGGAATAGATCATTTAGCCAGTGCTTTCAAGACTAGAAGGGTGATTAAAGTTCAGCTTCTAAAGAGTGCTGTTTCAAGTCGTGAAAAAATAGAAGAAATTGCCCAGACTTTGATGAATGAACTACCTGGGAAATATAATTATAGAGTTATTGGATTTACAATAATTTTAATGAAAAGAAGTGCCAGAAATTGAGAAGTGTTTATAATACCTCAAAATATATAGTGCTATTGTTAAACAATAACCATCTAATAAAAAATAAAGTGATATTCTAAGAAGATATGAAAGTTATGGGATTCCTTCTATTATGGGGATATGGTTACTGTGGACCTATTAAATAGAGATGTTCTTGATTAATTGATATAAAACTGTCAATAAGTAATCTTTATAAATGGTGTTTTTTAGTACCTTTCATGAACGCTGTTAAGACTATTCAAGCTGGAAAATATAATCATCTATTGGCAAATGAACTAAAAGAGCACAAGGAATTTCATGCTCCAGAATGGATTTTTTTTGTTAAAAGTGGAAGAGGAAAACAAAGACCTATTGAAGATGAAAACTTTTGGCACGGTAGAGCTGCAAGTATTCTAAGACAAATTTATTTGAGAGGAACAGTTGGCGTACAAAGACTTAGAACAAGATATGGAAACAGAAAAGACAGAGGAAAACAACCTGCTCACTTTGCTCCTGCAAGTGGAAAAATAATAAGATTAATTTTACAGCAGGCTGAGAAAGCAGAGCTTTTAACAAAGAATGAAACTCAAAAGAAAGGAAGAATGCTTACTGAAAAGGGCAAGAAATTGCTTGAGAGTATAAAGGAATAAAATGACACTATATCATAAAAAAATAGTTTTAGGCACACACACTCGCAGAACTAAGTGGGCTCCAGTTTGGGCTGTTGTTCGCAGATTTGGAAAAGGAAAGAGAGTTCATCCATCAGCAATTACTGCTATAAGAAGAAACTGGAGAAGAACAAAGTTGAAAATTAAACCGAGAAGAGCTACAAAGAGGCATTTAGGTTAAACATGACAACTTACGAGCTGGTTGCGACTAATCCTTATAGTTCTGGTGTTAACGACTCATTTATTAAAGCATTAGCTGCATGTTATGCAATAAGTCAGTCAGGCAATTATTTTGCTCCATCAGGCATGAATTCAAAAGGGATTATTGAATTTGAAACTAATCTTGGAAATGGAGCTGTTACAATAATGGTTTCTCCTCTGAATGGAAGACTATCTATACTTACAGATAAACCTGGTGATTTGAGAAGAGCGAGAATGGAAGCTGAAAGAACATTGTCATATGGATTCCTTAGATTGGAAGAGTTACCTGAATTTCTAACACATGGAGGTCAAAGAAGTAGTAGAGTGACTGCAGGGTCTCCCGAAGTATAACCTATTTGTATATAATGGCTGAAACACAAACTAACAAACTTGAAAGAGAATATACTATACCTCTTAGAAAGGAATGGACTAAAGTTCCTTCTTACAAGAGAACTGCTAAAGCTGTAAAAGCAATCAAAGAATTCATTGCTAAACATATGAAGGTTCCCAACAGAGATTTGAATTTAGTTAAAATTGATTCTTATTTGAATAATGAGGTTTGGTATAGAGGTTCTGCTACTCCTCCCGCTAGTGTTACTGTTAAAGCTATTAAGACTGGAGATGAGGTTAAAGTTACATTTGTTAGTGATCCTGAAAGAGTGAAATTTGCAAGACAAAGACATTCTAACAGAAATGTCAAAGTTACTAAGACAGTAACTGCTCCCGAAGTTAAGAAAGAAGAAAAGACTGAAGAAGAAAAGAAAATTGAAAGTGAGAAAGAAAAATCGGCAGCTATTGCTAATGAGAAATTAGCTGAAGCTCAGGTCAAAGAACAGAAACATGTTGCTAAGGATAATATGGCGAATAAGAAAGCACCTATTCAAAGAAGAAGAACAATTGCTTCTAATTAATCCTTTCGATTTCCGGCCCGCGCACCATTTTAACGTCGATAAATATTTAGAACAATCTTAAAGTGTCAGTCCATGAATTCTCTCTTGGCTCCCACGCCTTACTTCTTAATATCTAAAACTGCTACAACTGGATGATGGTCTGATGCTTTATTTGTCAAGGCATTTTGAATGACATAAGAATCTTTTACTTTTATATCAGGCGAAGCAAAAATATAATCTATCCTTACTCCAGATCTTTTATCTTTGGATAGATAATCTGTAGGAATTGTATAATCAAAAGAGTGAGGATGGGCCGATCTATAAGTATCTACTAGACCTACAGAAGTTAAAACTGGTACTGCTAATCTTTTTAGCCAACTATCTACAACAGCTTCTGGATATCTAACCTGGCCATGTAACCCCGCAATTAAATCTGCTCTTTCATATTTATCTTGAGGAGAAAGAGAATTAAAATCTCCAGCCAAAACATAAGGGTTTGAATGCCTAGCCAGTACTACTTCTTTGAAATATTTCGCCTTATCTTCTTCAGATACTGAAGGATGTGGGTGTGCTACATCTAGCATTAGAGGCATACCTTTCAAATCAATTGTTGTTCTTACATGATTTTGCATTCCTCGTTCATTATTTTGCATAGAAGTTATGGGATATTTTGATAGTATTGCTGACCCCCATTCTGCATCTCCTCTTTTTGCAAATCTATAATTTGCAAATCCAAACAATTTACCATAATCCATAAATATGCTTCCGCCTCCAGGCTTTTGAGCACCGTAACAAGCTTCTGTCAATACCAGAATATCAGGATCTTCTTGTCTTACAACTTCTTGTGCAGCAGTCAATCTTTCATTTTCTGGTTTATGGTCAAGACTATGAAAACCGTGTAAAACGTTGTAATTCATTACTTTTACTTGCATGTGCTTTCCAACTAAATCGTCTAAGCTCATTAAAATTTTTAAAGTAGATGGCTTTTTAAGCTTTCTTTAATGTATAACTTATTAGTGGTTACAAAATACAAATGTTTAAAAATAAGGATATTTCTTGATTTTTATGAGTGTTAAAAGAGTAAAATCTCAATATGTAGCATCCGAAGTGAACATTGAAGGTAGAGGAGCCTTTGTTAAAATTGTAAGAGATGGGGATGATACTAGAGCACACTTAATACCTAGATCAACATACGATGGCCTAGTTAGTGTAATTGATGAGACTAGACGCATAGCAAGAGACTCTCTTGGAAATTTTCCTGGCTATCTTCATGCTAACGATAGAGAGGATATGAGGGCATATCTACAGACAGGAGATCTTCAATTAATAGGTGAAGCAAAATACGAAGAAAAGAAGGGAGATATTAGAGCTCTAAGAAGAGACTTTGAAAGATCTATAGCTCGTGCTGCTTATTTAAGAAACAGAGGGGTTCCACCAGTATTTTCTGAAGAATTTGAGTCGCCATCCCAATGGACTGACAATGAGGGAAATGCATATCATAGATTTCCTACAGTAGATACTATAATTAATATTGTAACTAGAGAGAAAAGACCTGATAGACCAGACGGCAGATGGGGTTACTCTAATCCTGCAAGAATAGAAAATATTGAAAAATTTTCACAATATCTCTCAAGAGTGGATGAAGGAGCTCTCCAGGAACAGTTAGTGCAAGAAATTGATAGAATATATCACTTTTCAGATGCAAGTATAAGAGAATATGTAATTGGTAGAACTCGTATGGCTTTAGATAATTTAAGAGCTAACCTTATGCCACTTGGTAAAGCTGAAAAAGTAAAGAAATACAATTCTTCTTCTGGTCGTTTTAAGAAAGCAATGGAAGAACCTTTTTGGTTTACTCATTTTGATAAAGATTCTGTTCAAGCAATTATGGGGGATTACTGGCAACACTTTGTTGCTAGAGGTCTAGATTCAGATGTTCCTTTTGTTGCTCAAGCTCAAGAAGTTGAGAAAGTTGCAAGATTATTCCCTCAATTTGTACCTACAGATCTCCCCGGTCTTGAAGTTCAAAGAGTTGCTAACAGGCGTACAAGAAGAAATCTTGAAGCTAAAGCTATGGATAAGTCTAGTAACTTTGGTAGACTGACGAGACAGTTTTATGATGCTTGTGATGAAGAAACTGTTGGAATTCTAACTGAAGCTATTGGAAAAAGAGTTTATGGAAAAAATGAGCATGGAAGATTTAGAACTCGCGATCAGTTAAGAGATGCATTAAAAATGCCAGACAATGAAGGCGATAAAGAGCTTCATGAAAGATTGTTCGGAGAAGCTGCTACTCAAGTGGCTAAACGCATGGATTTAAAGGAATTCTGCGAATTAGCAGGAAATGCTCATCAACATTTAGCAGGGGCAAGGCATGTTTGGCCTTATATTGAACAAAGAATCTCTTCCCAAACGTTTGGTAGAGAATTTAAAGATTATTGGTCTGCAAGAATTGATGATTCAACTTTTATCTTACCACCATCAAAAATAAGAGATGCTATGAGTATTGGTAAATTCGTGTTTAATGGTTTTGCAGAAGGTTTGGTGGAAGAAATTGGTTTAGCTTATGTTGGTCAACTTACTGATCAGAGAGTTGTCGAAGTTGTTAATAAGAGACCTGCTCTTGAAAAAAGACCTAAAACAGAATTAGCACTTGCTCAAAGAATTAAATCTTTAGTTGATGGAAGAGGTCTCTCTGGCAAACCTATTAAATCAATAATGGCGCAACTTGGAATTAAATCCTTACCAAAAACTTTTGAGAGATTCATAAGTGGTCAAACTCTTAGACCTGATCATAATGCAGGAAGATACGGGTACAGACATTGGTAAATTATTTCCTCAAATGACTCAGAATAGCTAAGATAGTTTCTTTAACTGTTTGATCTTTAGTATCAATTATAACCCCGTAATCAAAAGAACTAACTTTCTTATGAACTACTCTTGCAACGTCAGCACCATGAGTCTCTCCCCTTTCTTTATCTCTTTCAATACATACTTCTACTGGAGCTTTAAGGGTAAATACATAATGAGGATAATCTAGTCTTTGAATAAGATCATCAATTTGAGATTTCCAGTAAAAATTACCATCAAATATTGCTATTTTGTATCATTTATTACAGATTTTGTAAGTTTTAATACAATTTAGTATTAATATCAATTATTAATAAACCATTCTGTATCTATATACAAACATTTTGTAACTATTAGTGCAAAATAGCATGGTTTGTGGTTTCTAATATAGAAAGATTTATATATCAATTGATAGTATTATCAATAGATACTATGGAAGCCCAAGAACTAAAGAAAATGAAATTTAACCTAAATGAAATTATCTCAAGAAGCCCTAGATTAGACACCGTAATCATGGTAGAACATTTCATTAAAGAACATAGTGGAGAATACAAAAAAACAGAATTATTCAACAAACTTCCTAAAAAAATGATGTGGGGCACTTTTAATGTAATTTTACAATATTTGTGGGATAATAATAAGATTGGGATAGATAAAAATGATTATGTGGTTTATATTTGGAATCCAGAGTTAGTAGAGAGACTTAAAAATAGAAAAGCATACTAAAAATTGTGTTGGGTAAACCTGCTAAAGAGATTAAATTTATGGAGCGACATATAGAGGATGATTTTCTTTCATTACCTAATAATCACCTCATAAAAAAAGGAATTCAAAGAGCAATTATTAAGATAAAAGAAAATGTTTTTGTAGGAGAAAACATTCGTAAAGAACTAATCCCTAAAGAATATATTCAAAAATATTCGATAGATAACTTATAGTGGTATCCCTTACCAAATGCTTGGAGATTAGTTTACTCAATCGCAACTGATAAATCAGAAGTTTTAGCAATAATCATAGAATATTTTGATCACAAAAATTATGCTAAAAGATTTGGTTACAAAACTTGATTGGTTGCGCATGGAATTAAGATAAATTATATCATGCGCGGGACAGCATTCTACATTTTGTTTTAAAGATCTCTTGCTTGAAGAGTTCTGCGACCATTTGCCTTCGCTCTTTCTGCTGCTTTATCTAAAAGTTCTTTGACTTTTTTGTTTAGAGCATCTGGAACTTCTCCTGCTACAGACATGTCAGGAACTGCTGACTTAATTTTACTTTTTATTACTAAGTCTATGTCTTCCATAAGTTATGTTATATTTTGGGATTTAAATTACTTTTGATTAAAATAAATAGTTTTTGAATACAACATAACCATCTACAATTAGGCCAACTAATCCAATTAATAAAATTAGAAACCCCATCCAATCAGGCATTCTCTTTTTAGTTTTGACCATATATATCCCGGTGATAAATAAAAATACAAATCCAATGAAACCAAAGATATCAAAGAATTCTGCTTCTTTGCCTGAAGTTATTAAAATTAAAGCGAATATTATTGAGAAGATTATTAATATTATTTGAGGAAATTTATTCATATTATTTATATAATTTAAAGTGCTCTGTTAATCTTTCAACCGTTTTTTTAAGACCAAATACCAAAACTCCCAGATAATCTAATTCGTGGTGTTTTTTGCTTCGCGTAATTTCAATTACTTTCTTATCATTGGTTGTTTCTATCATTTCTCTAGTGAATGGAACAAAATCCAAGCCATTCTTTTGAGCTACTTCCATTAGGTCCAATAAATCTTTATTTGAATTAGCTTCTTTAATCATTATTGCATGTTGAATATTAAGCTTAATTTTACCATCATCTTTGGTTAATATTGTGTCTTGCATGAATAAATCTCTTCCTTTTCTAGCTGCAAATGAGGAGGATAAGTGAGCAATTGTATTTAGTTCTTGCCATCTTTCGAGCTTTGATCCTTTATTGAGAACTGCTACTGCTACTTTAGTTTCTGAATCTTTAACAGAAGATATATTTTCGGGGCGCATTAATGGAAAGATAACTGTTTCTCTTAAAGGTTTTCCTTCAAAGAATGCAAATAATCTTTCTGATACTCCGAAGCCACATGTAGGGGGCATTCCATATTTTAGAGCTTCTACAAAATCTTTATCATGTTCTTGAGCTTCTTTATCTCCTGCATCTTTCATTTCCTGTTGTATTACAAATCTTTCTTCTTGATCTATTGGGTCATTTAACTCAGAATATCCATTTCCGACTTCACTTCCTCCCAAAATAATTTGGAATCTTTCTACTTTCCTTTCATCTTTTGGATCTCTTTTTGCTAGAGGAGAGACCTCAATAGGATGGCCAATTAAGAATGCAGGGCCAGATATTTTCTTTCTACAATATTTCCATAAGCTGTCCATTAGGTTTTGTTTTGATTGATTTGGTTCTACTACACCATTAAGTTCTTTTAGTTTTTTCTCCATTTCTTTAACTGTAGCTTTAAAAATATCAATTCCAGTTTCATTCTTTACTTCATCAGCATAATCAATTTTTTTCCATGATTTTGAAAGATCAAAAGTATGATCTCCAATGGCAAATTTAGTTTTTCCGTAAACCTCTTTTGCTAACTTTTTGTACATTTCTTCTACTAAATCCATTCCATCTTCATAATTTGCATAACCCCAATAGAATTCCATTTGAGTATAATCTTGTAAGTGTTCTGCATCCATTCCTTCGTTTCTGAATTGACGACCTATCTCAAATGTTTTGTCAAAACCTGCTACCATTAAACGTTTTTGCCATAGTTCTCCCATTGATATTCTTAAAAATACATCCAAGTTTAGAGCATTATGATGTGTCTTGAAAGGTGTTGCTGCCGCTCCACCTGCTGAAGTCTCAAGAACTGGAGTTTCTACTTCTAGAAATCCTTTTTCTATTAAAAATTGCCTCATAGTATTCCAGAACTTTGCTTTCCTAGAAAACATCGCTTTTGTTTCAGGATATGTTAAAATATCGAGATATCTTTTTCTTAATCTTTCTTCATCGTCTTTTAGACCATGATGTTTATCTGGTAATGGTAAGATGGATTTTGTTAATATTGTTATTTTATTTGCAAGAACAGATAATTCTCCTCTTTCTGTTCTGATGATATTTCCATCGACCCCTATAAAGTCCCCCGAATCAATCCATTTAGTAAATAATTCTTTTGTTGCTTCAGGCGTTGAACCGTGCTGTAATGTAACTTGTATTTTTCCTGAATCATCTTGAACAACTGCAAAAGCTATTTTACCAAAATCTCTGATGCTCATTATTCTACCTGCAATACTAACCTTACCGGATGCTTTTCCACCATTCTTTAGAGACTTGTGTTTTTCTATTAACTCCGAAGCGTAATGGGATCTTTCAAACTTATTAGGATAAGGATTAATCCCATTGGCCTTTAGCGCATGTAATTTCTTTAATCTTTCTTGAATAATTAGTTCTTCTCTACCCATTACAATAGTGGTTTAATGTGATTTATATGCGTTTTGATTATGCTTAAATCTTTCTTGAGAAAAAGATTTAAATACTATTTTATTGAAATTAAAACATGGCAAAAGAGTTCGAAGAAAACGAATTTGAAGAAGATGCAGACGAAGATGAAGAAGAGGACGAAGAGGAAGAAGAAATTTAGTTAATAACTAAAAATCCATTACTCTAAAATCCTTAAATCCTTGATATTTTTCTTCTTTTTCTTGTGTGCTTCTGATCATAGAATGTTGGGGGCCTGTTTTACAGGCAATTAACATTGCAGTTACATCATCTATATTTCCTTCTACAAATATTTCTACTATTCCATCTCCTTTGTTTCTAACAAATCCTTTTATTGAATATTTTTCTGCATTACCTTTAATAAAATTATTAAAGAAAACTGGTTGTATTGAACCTTGAATAGTTAATCTAACTGATTTTTTCATGTTTTTTCTTAGAGATTGAGGTTAATATTATTTGCTATCTGGAAGTTTACCTACTAAATGGTCTACTCCATCTACTTTTGCAGATTGGGAAAAGCTTTCATCAATGAGTCTTATGTGTGGGATGTTGTTCCAGTCTAATCCGAAAAGCTTTGTTGCTTGTTTATCCATGTCTAAAGGTTTTCCAGTTATAATGAATCCTTTATCTCCTGCATCTATTATTGCCAAATCAGGCATTTTGCACTTAAGGATATCATGGATCTGGTATTTTACTGGATGTTCTCTTAATTTCTTCTTTGTATTGGAGAAGAATCCTCTGTACTTGTATCCTGGGAAGGCTCCAAGCATTGTATCTAAAGAAGCTGATAATCCAAGTTCTGAATGCTCTCTAACTGGAGTAGCTGTGATTACAAAGCTGTTTAGAAGTATATCTGGGTAGTGTATAGATTTGAATCTTAAAAATTCTGGATTTTGGACCTCTACTGAGCTAGATTCGTTCAAGTCTATAAGACCGATGCTGTATTTCTCAGCAAGTCTAGTAAAACCTAGCTCATCAAAGAGATCTCTTGTTTCTGCACCATCACATCCTTCTGCCAGGATTATATCTGAACCAGGATTCTTGTTTGCCACTAAAAACTGAATCAACGGCTCAAGAAATTCTAGTTTTGTTGAATTTTGAGGTTGGCCTGGTACTAATTGTATTTTTACTACGATATTCTTATGTTTCTTTAATTCTTCATTTAACTTTATTAAGTTTAGAACTTTAGGGATTGTTTCATCATAAGACTTTAATCTGACTGCAAGACCTTTTACCATGAATAATTCTTAAGTCAAGAGTTTTTAACCATTATTGTGGTTTGATGCATTTATTGATTATCTATTTTACCTGGATTTTTTATTTTACCATATATGGCACCGATTAACATGCCCGTTAATATACTAACAATCAATGAAAGAAAATATCCTATAATAAGACCTATAATTAATTCTGAATGATTTGTTGCACCTAATCCAACTCCGAAACCAAATATTAGAGCCACGTATTGAGTAAGAGATAAAATAATTACTATCGGAGATAAAATATTGGCAAGATTTTGATTTAATTCAAACAATATATGGTTAAAATTAATAATTGCCATTAAGAATAAAATTGGAAGTGAAATATATAGAGCGATTATAGCCCCTCTATACCAATAAGAATTACTAAATTTCATATCCCCCTCCTATCTAATTCGTTGTTGACAATTGCAACTGTATGCGATGCAAAGTATTCTTTGTTTCCTATTGATACTGGAGTTGCTAACTTCTTTAGGCGTTTATACTCCTTATCTGGCAATCCCCTATGATCTCCTAAAATGAAAACAGGATTATCATTTATTTTTGATTCCCTAATATCTTCTCCATCTGGGTCTAGAACGAATATTTGTTTGCCTTCGTCTATAAGTTCATTTACAACTTCCATGAAATTTTTCTTTTCTATCCAGTAACCTGGAAATACTTCATTTTTCATTCCTTGTTTATATTTGTAAAGCATCTTTTTGAGAGTGTCTTGAACATTCTTCTTACTCAAATATATTTTATCGACTCCTGTAATTCCTTCCATTACTGGTTTTAACTCAAGATGTTTTACAGGATCAGGTGGTCCTGCAAATATTAAGTGGAGTTTGACATCTGTCCTCATTTTATGACTTAGGAAAAAAGCAGCTATTACTGAATGAATTGCTATATCTAATCGGCCAGATTTCATTAAGTCTTCTTTAATTGCATGTCCTGCTGTAGGAGCTGTCCTTGAATAGTAAATGAATTCTCTCATGATAAATTAATGAAATTACGTGTTTTATAGTTTATCCTTCAGTTTAGAATGAGATATACTTTTAAAAAAGTCATTCTTACTTTAGTTTATGGATGTTCAAGCAATTATCACTTCGTTGATTTATGACATCCCTGTAATTACTACATTTTTAGCAACCCTTATTTTTGGAGAAGAAGTTGTTATTATATTGGGCTTTATTTCGGGACTTGGTTTACTGCCATTATGGATATTGTTTGTCTTTGGTTTTATTGGAACACTATTATCTGATTTATTATGGTTTGTAGTTGGAAAGACTTTATTTAGGGAAAGAAAAAATCACTGGGCAATCCATACCCATTATCATAAATTTATGAGGCATGTCGATAGAATGGCAGCTAATAACATGTTCTTTGCTCTTTTTATAACAAGATTCTTTTATTTCTTTAGGCTTTTCGCTATAGTTCACCTTAGCAGACTTGGAATGCCATACCGAAGGTTCTTATTGTATGAGATTCCAATTATTGGAGTTTGGCTTGTAATTTTTGTAGCTATTGGTTGGTTCTTTGGAAGTGCAGCTGTACAATATCTGGATGTTTTTGGAGGCCTACAGAAAATAATTGCTTCAATAGTTATTATTTTAGTTATGTCTTTGTTAATTAAATCACTCATCCGCAAAGTGTGGGAAAAAAACAATTAAGTCCGCTTTTGTAGAAATTAAAAAATAAATAATTTGTTTATTTTAATTAAGTACAAACTCAGGTTTGGCCATTAAGTCTTTGGAATTTATGAATTCGTATACTCCTATGAACTTTTCATCTGAATAAACCACTACTTTTTCTCCTTTCTGTATTTTTTCACTTACTGGCTCTGATAAAAATGATTTAAATATTGGGGAACCAGTATATAATTTTTTTATAACATCTTTTCTTATTTTTATTGTAAGAAACATTTGATTTAATATTTCTCCTGAAATCAATACTTTTCTCAATGGTTCTTCATTACCTTTTTTGTATTCTTTTATTATCTTATCAAATTCATACATTGTTATTGCAGTGCTTTCATCAAAGATGCCCGCTTTTGTTCTTCTTAGTTCAAGCATATGTGCACCACCTATTTTTTCTCCTAAATCACTGCAGAGTTTTCTAATGTATGTGCCTGCCTGAACTTGAGCCACAAATAAAAAATCTTTCTCTTTTTGCTCTAATATTTCAAATTTTTTTACTTCTCTTTCTCTGACTGCACGTTTTACACTTGATCTTACTGGGGGGAGTTGGTTTATTTTACCTATAAATTTTTCTGCTTCTTTTTGCAGGTCTTCTTTAGATATTTCTCTATGGACTCTGATTATGCCAACATAAGTTTTATCTTTGTTCATCAAATAAGGATTTAATCTGCAAGCCCTGTTTAATGCTACTGGTAAAACTCCTGAAACTTGCGGATCTAATGTTCCTAAATGGGAAGTTTTACTTAGTTTTAAAGATTTTTTTATATATTGAGAAACTGTGAAACTTGTAGGACCACTTGGTTTGTCTATGTTTATTATTCCAAACTGCAGTAATTCCTTGATTGACTTTTGATTCATGTTGTTGTAAAATTACTGCTGGTTTTAAGCCTTAAGGTTCTAACTGTTTTGAAGTTATCACAAGGGTATTAAATACCCTATTCTAATGTTTTTCATGAATAAAATGAAAGGAGGTATTATGAAAAACACAAATATAGTACTAACAGTTTTCCTTATAGCTACACTTTTAGTTTCTGCAATTGCAGGAGCAGTAGAAGTAGGAGATATAATTAGTGCGGATCCTAATGTTATAAGTGCTGCATCAGTTGCTGCCTCAATAAGCGCTGTTGATGCCGTAGAAACAGAAATTGAAGTTGAAAATGAAGTTGAATTTAAGACTACAACAAAAAATACAGTTTCTAAAGGACAAGGATGGATAGTAACTGAAAGCAAAGGTGCTTTAGCGGAAATCCTCTTTGTAAGCAAGGAAGGAACAACAGCTGATGGAACTGCAACTAGTATTTCTAAAGGATGGTTTAGAGCTGGAAATATAAATCTTAAGCTTGAATCAACTGCAAATACTGAAACTACAAAGACTTTCCAAGTAACTGGAGGAGACGGTTCTGTAAAAGGAACATTGACTCTTACAAAAGGTCAGACTTACCAGACAGGTTTTGCTGTATGGAATGGGGATCTTGATATAATGGTTGGAGATAAACCGTTTGATGCAAAGGTTACTTTAGCAATTGAAGAGAAGAATAATAGAAAAGATCCTAATAGTGGTCGCGGAGGCTCTGGAAGTTCAACAGCTTCTGGAACATTAGTTCTTGGAGGCGAAAGCTTTACTCTTGAAGGAAAGACAAGTAGTGCCAAGAAACTCGAATTTAGAGTTATTGGATCAGATGGCGCTGTTGGAGAGTTAAATCTAGAAAGCAGAGATTCTGTAAATTATGCTGGGAAAATAGAAATTGAAGGAAAAGCCGGAAATGAAATCAAAGGAAAGGCAACTGCTCAATTGAAACGTGAAGTAAATACTTTATACGGACCTATAAAGATTGAGTTAGATGGTTCCTCTGCTGCAGACTTGGCTTTTATGGATGGAACTATCAAGATAGCATTAAGTGAAAAAGTTGCATCTGATAGCCCAGGAGAAAAAGACAAAGATGTTAACTCTGACTTAAGAAATGATGAGGATACAAGAGGAAGCAATTCTGATTCTTCAGATAGAGGATTCTGGAAAAGATTCTTCAGCTTTTTCGGCAACTAATCTTTATTTTTTTTATTTTTTATTTTTAGATTTTTTGGAAGAGGTTAGAACTGCACTAATTTAGATTTTATCCCAGAGAACATCAATTATATCTTTTTTGACTTTTTCCTTTTTTTGCTTTGAGCCAAGCATTATGGAGGTTTTCTAAAGAAAAAATAGAACTGTATAGATTGTTGTAAGTTATACTCATTTTGAGTCTTGGTTGCCAAAGCTATTCCAAAAGAGTATCTGTTGTCGTTGAACTCGTTCCAGTTGTTGCCGTTAAGGTTCAATCTGTCATCGTTCTCGTTCAAATCAGGAACTCTTCATTAGCCACTTACTTGAAATTAAACCACCACAATTTCAGGTTTCGCTTTTTGCGCAATTGCTACTTGCTGTTATTGTTGAATATTATTGGCAAGTGACGTGTAGCCTCGGCAAGTGCTTTTAGCACTCCAAGACAGAATAATTAGAATTTATTGATTAAAAATGTTTCTTAAAAAAGTTCGCTATTTGTCTAAAAAGTTTTTTTGCGCGCGTTCGCACTGATGTGCTCACTACTGACGTACCCCAAAAGAGTGCCCGTTGACGTCCAAGTCGAACCAGTCGTAGCCGTTGAGGCCCAAACTGCTGACGTACTCGCTCAAATCAGGAACTCTTATTTGATTGTCTGTTCCCTTGCCTAAAGCCCAAATGTATCCCCTCTTACCTATTTGACCTTGAATTTGAGCTAGTTTCTTTCCTGCTTCTATGTCTCCAGTTAAAGCAATTGTAAAAGGATTTGCTTCAATTTGCTTTGCATCTTGCCAACCTGTTTCAAAACTATAAGGCAATGCTCTTATTGTTTCATCATTACTGAATCTTACGCCATTTTTTGCATTTTTGCTTAATTTTGAGGTTAAACTCTTTTCATCCATTACTATTCTTCCATTTTCAACTTGAGGCATGTCTTGAACAATAACCATATTTGGAACGTAAAGAATAGCTGTATTTCCAGATAAGTAGAATTTTCTTGAAGCTTGAACAACTTTATCTGCTCCTGTAATGCCTTGATTAAAATATGATTGATGGGCTAAGTCTAGAACTTCTCTAAGGGTTGCTTGTCTAAAACCTTGTCCATAGTCTGCTTGTTTTAATTTATGAAAACTACCTGGACCAACTGGTGAATCTGCATACACTCTTCCAGCTGTTTCTATAGTTCCACCTGGAGGATTGTGCTTGAAGATTGATTTTTCCATGATTTTTATACTAATAATGGGTTTTTAAGCTTTTCTATTGTAGTAACTAAGTAATAGTGAATATATCTATTAGACTGAAAATTCTTTAAATTTTATGGAATATATTAAAAAGATGAGAGGTGTTTGATTTTTATGTCAAATAAAGCAAAGGGCTCTCGTGCTGAACGCGAACTGCTTGATATCTTTACTGAAAATAGTTGGAAATGTGCTCGTGTTGCTGGATCTGGGACTAATGATAACACTTTTTGTGATCTAATTGCTGGAAAGAAAGGCAGAAAAGCTTATACAATTGAGGCAAAATCTTCTAAAAGCCCTCGAATATACATTACTAAAAAACAAATTGAGGAATTTATCACATTCTCTGAAGTTATGGGTTTGACCCCTGTTGTTGCAGTACGTTTCAATAGAGAAGGATGGTTATTTATCAATCCATTTGATCCTGATCAGCTTGAAGATTCCGGAGTGAATTGGGTTGTTAATTTAAAAAATGCAAAAGAGAAGGGTAAGAAATTTGGACAGTTTTTTGAGACTCAATCTGAGGATATTATTTCAGATTCTTACTAATATACTCATAAGCTGAGAATGCTGCCGTGCAACCTTCTGCAACACCTGTAATTAATTGTTTGAATGGTTTGTCTGCGACATCTCCTGCTGCAAATACCCCTTCTACATTTGTTTCAGATGTTTTATGGTTGATTTCTATTTCGCCTTTTTGATTTGTTTTAACTCCTAGAGTTTTTGCTAGGTCTGATAATATTATGTGACCTATTGCTACAAATACTCCTTGAAGTTCTAGCTCTTTACTTCCTTTGTAAGGTTTGTCTAGAATAACTTTTTCTACTACCTTATCTCCTTTTATTTCTATAATGTTTGTGTTGTTAATGATTTCTATCTTTTTGTTTTTCATAATTCTTTCGTAGTTTATTGGTTCTGGTCTTATTTTCTCCCCTCTATAAATTATGTAAACTTTCTTTGCATGTTCAGCGAGGACCATTGCGTCTTTTGCAGCACTGTCGCTTCCGCCAACAACACATACCACCTTATTTTTAAATAATACAGCATCACATAAAGCACAAAATGCTAAACCACGATTTTCAAATTCTTTTGCACCTGGTACATCAAGTTTTTTCCACTTTGTTCCTGTTGCAAAAAGAATTGTTTTTCCTTTGTAATTATTTTCTGATGTTTTTACATTGAATATATTGCCTTCTTTCTTTACTGATTCTACTTTTTCTTCTTTTAATGTAACTTCTGGATAAGACTGTGCATGTTCTCTAATTTTATCCGCTATTTCTGTTCCTGTTAGTCTTATGAATCCAGGGTAGTTTTCAACGACATTAGTTGTCGTGATTACTCCTCCAAGTGGAAGTTCTGTTCCGTGAGATGCCCCAAGACAAAGAGTTTTCAAGCCTAAACGCGCTCCGTACATTGCAGCTGACATTCCTGCGCCTCCTGCACCAACTATAATAAAATCATAATCACTATTTTTAGCCATTATTTATTTTGAACTTTAAGGATTATATAAATTATAGGTTTGCTTCTGGTAAAATTATATAAGGTCTGTTTATTTTTAATTTAAATGAATAAATGGATGATTTTATTGATTATTGCCTTATTCGTTGGATTAACTGTTTTCTTTTTGAATAAAGAAGATGGTGTTAACAAAGTCTGTTTTGATGAAGATTGCTTTGTTGTTGAAGTTGTAGATGATGACGAAAAAAGACAAAAAGGACTTATGTTTAGGGAAGAGCTTGATGAAAATGCTGGAATGTTGTTTATTTTTGAAAATGAGGGAAATTATCCATTTTGGATGAAGAATACTCTGATTCCTCTTGATATGCTATGGATTGATTCTTCTGGAAAAATTGTAGATATAAAGGAAGCTGATCCTTGTGAGTCTGATCCTTGTGATGTAATTTATCATTCTGGCTCTGCTAAATATGTTTTAGAGATAAACAAGGGGTTGAGTGCTGCCCTTGGAATAGAAATAGGAGAAATTGCAGAATCTAAATTGATATGAATAAGAAAGCTTCGTTTCTACTTGCAAGTATGATAACTCTAATTATTGCAGGAAATTATATTTTCTTTGCTGATGATGGGATTGTTAGAGAGAAAGTTGAGATTGTTCGTGTTTTAGATGGAGATACTGTTGAACTTGCTGATGGGAGAAAAGTAAGGCTTCTCAACATTAATACTCCTGAAAAAGGATTGTCTTATTCTACACTTGGAAAAGAGTACTTATCAGGATTCACTGAAGTTGAACTTGAAACTAAAGGACTTGATAAATATACAAGAACTCTTGGAAGGCTTTATTCTGGGGATTTATACTTGAATCTTGAAATTGTAAAACAAGGATTTGCTCATACATATTTAGTTGATGAAAGTGAAGAGAGATTGTTTAATAACGTTGAGGAATATGCTAGAGAAAATCAGCTTAATATCTGGGAAAGGTCTGAATTCTATGGTTGTTTGGATGTGGAAATAAATAAATACGATGAATACTTGTTAATAGAAGACTCATGTGGTGTCAATCTAGTTGGTTGGAGTGTAAAGGATGAAAGCACTAAGAGCTATGAATTTGAGAAAGATTTCGGAGAATTATTCAAATTGTATTCTTGGAAAGGATCTGATGACTCTGAAAACATATATTGGGGAAGGGAAAATATATGGAATGATGATCACGATGAGATTTTCATTCGCGATAATAATGGTTTTCTTGCTTACTATTATTCTTATGGATAATTCTTCAGCTCTGCGGCTTAATGAAATTGAGGCTAACCCTGAAGGCACTGATTCTGGAAATGAGTGGATAGAGCTTTATTCGCAAGAGTCTGTTTCTCTTGATGGACACTTTTTGGAAAATGGAGATGGGGGAATTTACAACTTAAGTGGAAGCTTTAGCGGATATTTTGTTGTAACTTTTCCTGGACAGTGGATTGACAATACGAATGAAACAATATATCTAAAGTCTAGTGGAAATATAATTGATGAGATTGATCAATTTGCAGATAATAAAGTTGAAAAGACATATAGCTTCTGCGATGACGAATGGGAATTTATCTCAGAAACTAAAAATGGTGAAAACTCATGTGCAAATAATGAAGAACCTCAAACAAACAATAATGAGAGTGGACAAACTGAAATCGAAGAACCAGCTGTAGCTGAAAACAAAACTAAAATAAATAAAATTGCCATTGTTCCTTCTACTGAAAAAATTATTCAGCAGACTAAAATATCATTAAATAAAAATAATAATAATAAACCAACTGCTGAAATTACTAAAACATACAAGACTAGAATGAATGTGATATATTTCTTTATGGGTTTCTGTGTATTGCTAGTAGTACTTATTTCTTTAAGAAAGCTTTAACATTGAGATATTACTAAAGTTTCTGGAAGACATTTATTTATAGAGGTGGCTATACTATCTTGTAAGTTTACAACTTCTTGAGTATTAAGATAAACCTTTTTTCTGCCTTGTTCATCTATTATATTGCATGATCCACATGTCTGTCCGCAAGAGAATGATTCTCCAATATAATTAATGTCTAAGTAAGATATTTTTTCTTCAATGCCTACATCTATGCTAAGTTCTACTTTTCCATCAGAGTTGACACATGCACTTATTGCTTTTGATTTTTGAGATATACAGTCAACAGCAGGAGAAAGTTGATTTTCTAGACTATTTGAAAGGTCGCTTACATATCCCCATACTAATGAAATTGCCATTACACTCAAAGCCATTAGTAGAGTTACTTGAATTATTGAAGACATTCCTTTTTTGCTTAAATTGTACATGCTGTTGCTCCTGCTTCTGCTGTATTTATTGAACTTATTATTTGTCCATCAAAAGTTATATCAACTATTGGATTATTTTCATTCTTTTCTAAATATATTCTTAAAGGAACTTCTGCATTAACAAATGTTTCTCCATTTAATGTTTCGTCTGAAGAGATGTCTTGAGAATCTGTAAACAATAGATTAATATTACAAATATTTCCAAAGCAAAGAGGTCCTGCAAGACCCTTGTCTGGAATACATATATCTTGAAGGACATTATCTGTTACGACATTGAATCCATCTTCTAATTGGTATATATCAACGCCTAGAGCTTTTTTATTACAAGATGAATCTAGAATTTGATTACCTGTTATAATAGATAAGTCTCTTGGTTTATTTTTATCTAGTATCTCTGATATCAATTTAGTGTTGTATATTCCGTAATTGTCTGTTACCAATGACCTCATTACACCAAGAGGGATTGAACGATAATGTGTTGCCGTAGAGCATTCTTGCTGACATGAGTCTATTTCTCCATCAAACTTATCGCATGAAGAGACACAATTCTTTGAACCTTGAGGTATTTTTGCTCCGAGATATTCTTCTGCTAAATTGAATATATGACCTAGCTCGTGAATGAGTACGGAGTCTTCGTGAGCTTTATTTAGACTAACTATCTTTCCATATGCTGAGCTTCTTATCTGCTTTGAGTCTTCTTTTACTACAATCACATAATCATGTTCACAATTCTTTGCTAAGTCTAGCACTTGATTATTATAACATAATATTGCTATATCTTTGTAATAATTGCATTCTACTTCTTCTTCCAGAACATTTACATTAAAATAATTTCTATATGTTTTGTAAGGTTCTACTGTAAATAAATATTCTGTGTAGTATCTTGCATCTTCTTCAGAAGAAATAAACAACAAGTCAATTCTATCTTGTCCATTATATTCTATGTTTTTGCATTGTTCATTAATTTTTTCTGTTGGGGCCAGCGATGATTCTTGTTGAATATTAAGATAACTAAATACCAATATTACTGCTAAAATTGGAATTGATGTAAATAAAAATGCTTTTGATTCCATATCTTGGTTAGAATATGTGTGCTTAAATAAATTGCTTATATTCGTTAGCTCATGATATATGTCTTGATCTTACACATAGCCTTCTAGGAGTATATATTTATAAATTAAAGATTATCCTTTATTATATGAAGAGTCAAGTCAAGGTATTTTTTGTTTTGCTTTTGATTATAGGTCTTTTCATTTATTTTAATTGGAAAGACTTTATGCTTGAACCAACTAGACCTGAACAATATGAATGTGGTGATGAAGCCGAAAAGAATATTGTTTTAAAAAAAGGTGAAAAAATGAAACCAGTGCGGGGTCTTGGTTCAACTGAAGAATTAGCCTTACTAAATGCTAAAGCAGGCTGTATGGGGAATAGTGAGGGGATAGGTGGCTTAGCTGGATTAAAAATGGATGCTAAGGGCAATGTTAGATATCGATTCGTTGATTTTACCTGCGATAATGCTGTACGTCAATGCATAGGAGGCGGTGGCACTGGATGCGAAGATTATTTTTTCTCAGATATTTTTAATAGTGAGTCACATATTCTTTTCACTTGCGAGCAACCTTTTAAACTTGCAGAAGGTAGCTTCCTGGCAGATTGTAGTTGCGAAGTAACTCAAGATATAGCATTATATGCCACTTGGGGATGTACTGAGTGTGAATATCCTGATGGAGAGTAAAATTGTGCAGAGCTTATTCTTCACAGTTATAAATAGATCATAGGGGTTTTATTCAAGATCCTTGTAAGACACTTGACAAAACATTTAAAATGACTCTTCTTTTTTATTATGGATGGTTACTTTAAAGGCTAAATTTATTATTGAAATTCTTGGAAGACCTGTTGAACATATAGAAAAGACACTTACAGAGCTTACAGATAAAATAGGAACTGAGAAAGGGGTTTCATTATTACACAAGGAAATTAATAAAGCAAAGAAAGTTGAGAAGACTGATAATCTTTGGACTGCTTTTGCAGACATAGACTTGAGTTTTGAGAGTCTTCCTATATTCATGAATATTGCAATAAATTATATGCCTGCCCATATTGAGGTATACGAACCAGACATGTTCAAGATGAATGCGTTTGAGATGAATGAGTTTGCCAACTTTGTAGTTCAAAAACTGCACAATTATGATGCATTAGCGAAAAGAATGATGGGGGAGCGAGAGATATTGATAAGTAAACTTGAATATATACGCAAGGGTGGAAATCCTAAAGATGTTTTTGCTCCTCAACAACCTCAAGTTGTTCCTCAAGAACAAAAGACTGAAAATAAGAAAGAAACTAAGAAGAAGAAAAAGTCTAAATAGACTTCTTAAGAATTGAATTTAGAGGTAAGTTTTTTGGACTTGGAAGTTTTGTTTTTCTATACTTCATGAATATGAATGCTATTACTACTAAAACTATTCCGATGAAAATGTAAAATATCCATGAACTTGATGATGATTCTTCAGCAACATTACATGCGCCTATACAGCATGATCCGTCTAGAGTTTGAACATTCTGTCCTGAACAGACTTCAATTGCTGAACAGAATTTTCCCCCAAGTTCAGAACAATAATACTCAGGATTTGAACTATTTGTAACCTTACTATCATCCAGAGTAAATGAAATTTGGAAAGATATATTTTCTATTGTTTCTGATTCTTTTGATATTAAGATAATCTCTGAAATGTTTGTGTTTGTATTTATAAGAGATATTGATATATTTACAGTCTCATTTGCTTCAATATTTATTGAACTGTTACTTAATGAGAATATTTCATTATTATATACAAAATAAATTCCTTCAACCGTTTGTTGGCCATTGTTTTTTATAGAAATATCATAAGATTTGATAGAGTTTATTTTTAATGTCTCCCTTAGTATTTTTGGATAAACTGTTAAGGATATTGGCTCTTCTGAAGGTTGAGAACTTGTAATAAATATTGGGACTTGATATTTTCCTATATTTGCTATGTAAAACCCTGATGGTTTTTGACCAATATTAAAATTAATGTTGTTAATTCCAGGATTTAATGTGATTGTAGTTTCTTCTGGGAAGTCAGAATTTATATTTTGAGATGAATCAAGATTTGAGTCTATTGATATTGAGAAGTCTTCATTTGTGACTATAAATCCGGGATTTATTGAATAATCTGTCAAATTGCTTGTTACTTCAAATGTTTGATTGAAATTTACTAATTGGTTCTGACCATTAACTGTTGTGGCTATATTATTTATGAAAAGAGTATAATTATTTGAGGTTGATGGAACTTGAGCATATAGATAATATTTGTCTAATATTCTTCTTACATCATAATCAACTGCTATTGCAATATGAGCTCTTTTGAAAACAATATCTGTTCTTTCTATTGGCTCTAGTATATTTCCTTGTATTTCTATAATCATTGTTTCAGAGCGTTGATATGATGGAAGCATTGTTGTGCTTATGGATGACACTAAAGGTAAAAATAATATAATAAACAAAAATAATATCTTCTTCATTTTACTTGCTCATTTCTTTGAGCTTTGCCATTGTTTCTTCCATTTCCTTGTCTTTACTGGATATAGGTCTTCTTACTGGTGGAGGAGATGATGGAGAAATAATTCTAGGCTGTGCTCTTGGGTAAGGCATTGGTCCTCTGAATGGGGGGAATGGAGGTCTTGTTCCTGGAGGAGATGGTCTTCCAGGGCCTGTTGATGGAGGCGATTTATTTCTTGACTTGAAAAGATTCATCTTTATTTTATTTCTGAATATTATTCCAACTACAACTAAAATTATCAATATTATCAATAAGATCATCCATATTCCTAAGCCTGATGATTCTGAGGTTGTTTTTGTTTTGCAACAAACATTTCCTGTTGTAGGACATGTGAATAGTATTTGTTCTTCAGTATCAAGACATGAATTATCACATATTCCTCCAGCTGTTGTGCAGGCATTTGCTTGAGGAGCAGCTCCGCATGTTCCAAGACAACACGTTCCATCAGATGATCTCTGAGTTGAACCAGAGCAAACCTCTCCTGTTAAACAGATTGTTCCGGATAATGCTGGACATGATTGTAATATAGGAGTTTTAGAACAACATGCTTTTGTTCCAGGACATAAATATTCATTCAGAATTTCTCCTTCTAATTGAGCACAATTGAATTCTGATGTGCAATAATATCCAGATGGCTCACAAGGATCGGCTGAACCAGAACCGCCTGTTCCAGAACCTGTACCACCCACAGCCCTTGACCATCCAGCATAAAGAAGGAATCCTGTATCTCTTATATTGTCATTATTCCAGCAACCAGCAGGAGTTGTTATTGTTTCGAAGTATGCCTTTGAATTAGTTTCTTCTACAGAGTTTGTTCCCTGTAAAGATAATATTGCTAGAGCAGAATCATAATATCTATTGTATGGGCTGTTTGGAGCCTGCCAGAACTTTGACTGTTGTTGCTGTTGAACTAATTCTGAATATTGATCCTGACCATCTGTTAATATGTGGAGGAAGCTACTTGGAATGAATCTCTTGTTTGATTCTGACAAAGCAAGAAGATAAGGAAGATACTCACTTATTGATGCTCCTAATTTATCAAGAGCTATGGCAGCCCATAATGTTCCCTCGTAATCACATGATGTAGATGATGAAGTAAGACACTTAGAATTTATTTTTTCAGTTGTTGTTCCAAGAGCTGCTGTTGAGTGTGCTATTGGAGATACGTATAGTGTAGATGAACCTGTTCTTTGATATAGTGTTGATGTTGTAAAGTCTTTGTCGCATGATATTGTGTAGTTGTAATCTATACATGTGTTAACAACGCGAAGCCAAAATCCTTCCTGAGCTATTGAGAGACATGATCCTGGATTTCCAGATATAGTCATATCTTCATTAATTGTTATTGATCTTTGTTGTTCATTTGAATAAGATAAAGTACATTCAGAGGATTCATGGTTTTCAACATCTATTTCTATATACCATGTCAATTCAGTTGTGGCTTTACTCTTTGATAATATCCATGTTTTAATTTCATTAGTATTTCTTCCTATTCTATTGTATGCAAGCATTACTTGAGCTGTGTCTTTCAGAGGGTTAGAAGATTCCTGCCAGTGATTTCCGGAAACTATTTTGCTTTCTATTACTGAAGTTAATTTTGAATTTCCTCCTAAAGCTAAAACTCCAAAGACTGCTTCTTGAAGAGAAATTGAATTTTGAGCTTTTGATTCAACTTGAGATTGCAGACATTGATATGCTTTAGAGATGACATTTGTACTTCCAGAAGTTGGAGGATTATTTGTTGATGCGTTCTGAGCAAGAGCAAATGACAGGAAAAATATAGTTAATAAAATAATTACAACACTCTTTTTTTGCATAGACTACTGGAGGAGAAAGTGTTTATAAAGATTCTTAAAATAAACTGTTAGAAAGGTAATGTTTAAAATTAAAGAGGTTCTTAGGATTTCATGTTAAGAAAGAGGAAGATATTATTTGTAAGTATATTGCTTTTTGTATTTATAACTTTTGTAAATGCTTCTTTGCTTGATGACAGTGATTTTGGAGATATTACAAATGGAACATTTTATAGAACATTTTACAATTTCAGCGGGTTTGTTCAACTAAATGCTTCTCAGACATCTGGTAATTTTTCTAGTAGAATATTTGATGTTGGAATAAACTCGACTTGGAATAATATTTCATGGACAACCGAACTATGTTATGGATGTGAGCTTTCTAATAATGGAATTTTAGAGTCTGGAAATTTTGTAAGTCCTCTTAATATGGCTGGAAATGTTTTGCTTTTGCATATGAATGAATTAAGTGGAAATATAACCGATTACTCTGAATATAATAATACTGGGAGAGCTACTTTGTTTGAAGGCCCAGAGTATGGTGCTCAAGGAAAGTTTAATACAAGTTTGGACTTTGAGACTGGAACTGGATCTAATGGAGAATTTATCAACTTTTCAAATCCTTCTCACCTGAGTAATTTTGGAAGTCATTTAACTCTTGAAGCTTGGATAAGACCTGAAAGTTTTCCATCTGATCCAACAATAATAGACAAAGGACCTTCATTGATATCTTTTTTTGTGTCTTCTGGTGCAATTAATGTTTTGACATTTATACTTGACACTAGCTCTGGGACTGCTACCACTTATTCTGCAAGTACTGATATGAATGCAAATGAATGGTATCATCTTGTAGCAACATATAATGGCTCACAAGTTAGGCTTTACGTTGACGGAGCTCTTGATGGTACTCCTACTGCAAGAACTGGAACTGTTTCTACAAATAACCTTGACTTTGTTGTG
>ERZ1292625.1248-Hain-H41-01um-R1-1248-length-31754-cov-17_pt1 | contig 31754 bp, 40 predicted proteins | sample MGYA00564400_ERZ1292625 | MGnify/ENA primary metagenome ERZ1292625 (study PRJEB36523, sample SAMEA6512639) | groundwater metagenome | collected 2019-01-08 | study: AquaDiva: Metagenomics assemblies of 32 groundwater samples
TTGAGTATGCTACTTTAAACTTTGAAGTGTCACCGATGTGGGCAGCCAGAACAATTATTTGACAAGATACTTTATTGGTAGTATTCTTCGGGCAAGATGAATTATTCAAAAAGAGATGTCGCTATAGGGTTCATAATAATTATTTTAGTTGTTGTTGGGGCTTTTTATTACAAAAAAGTTAAGACAAATAAATTAAATTTGATTCAAACACCTGCTCCAGTATCAATTGTTTTTCAAGAAGATATAGAAAATAGCTTTAAATTTGACATTCCTGATGATACTAATACTTTTGAGTTAAAAGATGTATCAGGTGGCCTGCCTGCCGGCGAGGCAGGAAATGGAAGGGGAATTGCAACAGATAAAGAAATATTAGCAGATATTGAAGATCCATCAGATAACTATTTCTACCAAGGATGGCTACAAAAAAATGATGAATTAATATCACTTGGTAAACTTCAAATTGCTAAAGGTGGATGGTTATTAGAATATGACAAATCTAAATTAAGTGACGCAGAAAAGATAATTATTAGTCTTGAGAGAGTATTTGATAATAAAATTGAGAAGAAAATTCTTGAAGGATCTTTCAACTAGCTTCAATAAAGTGTATATTTAAATTAGAATGCGTAAGTTTATATTTGTGTTTATATTGTCAATTCTTTTTATTGTATTTTCAGCTTTTTTATATAATACATATGTACTACAGAAAGGCTATTTTAATATTAAAAACAAAAATTCTCCAGAACCTTTAGTAAATGATGTTTTACCTAAACCTGCACTGTCAATATATACAGATTATTCAAAAGATAATTATGACAAAGCATTGGAGTTTAAAAGTGTCTTAGTTTTATATTTTACTTCTAATTGGTGCTCTGAATGCATTGCTCAAGAAGAAATTAATAAAGAAGTTTTCAGTGAAATAAATAATCAAGATGTAGTTTTTCTTAAAATTCATATATTAGATTCAGAAACCACAACTGAAACAGATGCCCTCGCGAAAAAGTTTGATGTTAAAAAAGAAAATACATTTGTCTTTTTAGATAAAACTGGAGCTGTCGTCCTCAAATATGTTGGTGAACTTACTAATGAACAATTAAAAGCAGATATAATGAAAGTAGGTGATTTTAAATGAATGTAATAATTTATTCAACAACGACATGTCCATACTGTAAGATGTTAAAAGATTATTTAACATCAAAAAATGTGGATTTCGTTGAAAAGTTAGTGGATCAAGATGAAACTGCAAAAACAGAAATGGCAGATGTTTCCGGAGGATTTTTAGGAGTTCCTTTTACAGTTATAGTTAAAGATGATAATACAAAAGAAACAGTAGTTGGATTTGACAAAGGAAAACTGGAGGAAATATTAAAATGATTTTTGTTAATTTCAAAACTTATAAAAGTGGTACGGGAGAACTTGCGCCTTCCATGGCTAAAATAGTAGAAGAAGTATCAAAGGAAACTGGAATAAAAATTATTTCTATAGTGCAACCTTTGGATATACGAGAGGTAGTTTTGGAAATATCAACTGAAGTTTGGTCACAAAAAGTTGATCCGGTAGAATTTGGTGCCCATACGGGCAGTATTTTGCCTGAAGCGGTAATTGATGATGGGGCTATTGGAACAGTTCTTAATCATTCAGAGGACAGATTTTCAGATTTCGATACGCTCTCTAGAGCTCATGATAGAGCAAAAGAAGTAGGACTCAAAACATTGATTTTTGCAAAAGACCTAGAGGAACTTGAAAAAGTAGGGAGTTTAAATCCTGATTTTATTTCATATGAACCACCAGCCTTAATTGGTAATAAAGATATTTCAGTTGCTACAGCCGAACCCGAAGTTATTACTAAAGCAGCACTTATTTCTAAAAATTCAGGTATTCCATTAATAGTTGGCGCAGGTGTACACTCAAGAGAAGACGTCAAAAAATCTCTTGAACTTGGAGCAGTAGGTGTAGCAGTAGCATCAGATGTTATGAATGCAGATGATCCTAAAAAAGAATTATTAGATCTTGTTGAGGGTTTTAAAAATTAAAATGAGTGTTTACATAAAATGATAAAAATATTTCTTGGGGCAGATCATAGAGGATATGAATTAAAAGAAAAAATAGCTACATGGCTATTTGATTTAAATTATGATTTTGAAGACTTAGGAGCAAGCTATCTGGACGAAACTGATGATTATATTAAATACGCAACTGAAGTAGCCTCCCTTGTTGCAAAGAGGCCTCACTCAAGAGGAGTTCTCCTTTGTGGAAGCGGTGTAGGTGTTGAAGTTGTTGCTAATAAATTTGATGGAATAAGGGCTGCAATTGGTAAAAATGTTTTACAGGTTAAGGCGGGAAGAACAGATGATGACATGAATGTTCTGGTTATTGCTTCAGACTTTACAATTGAAAAAGAAGCGAAGGCTATGCTTATAGCCTTCCTAGAAACAAAGTATGAAGAAAATGCGAGGAGAGAAAGAAGACTTGATGATATTGAAAAAATCGAGGCAAATAATTAAATCATTATTTTACTAAAATAATGTAACTTGACAAAATAATGTGAGGCCATATAATAATGATATGCAACAAATAGTTTCAATTACCAGCCAAGGACAGCTTTCAATTCCAAAATTAATGCTTCAAGACTTAGGTATTTACGGAGCAACCAAGGCTGTTGCTCAAAGGGTTGACAATTATATAATTGTCAACCCTAAACAAGATTTTTGGTCACTTGCTGGTTCTCTAGCCTCAGAAATTAAATTGACAGATAAACAATTAAGAAATGCTAGAAACATTTTTTCTAAAAACTGGGCTAATAATGATTAATATTCTAGACACAAACGTAATACTTAGATATTTAGTTGGAGATAGTGAAATACTTCATAAAAAAGCAGTTGATATATTCAAAAATGCAGAAAGTGGAAACTTAAAACTTTTAGTTAAAGCAGTCGTTGTCGCCGAAACATGTTTTGTACTAGAATCATTTTATAAAAGATCGAATGACGATATCGCTTCTAGTATGGAAATTTTTCTATCTCAAAAGTGGCTAAAAGTAGAAGATAGAAAAGGACTTTTAAATATGTGGACAAACTACAGAAATAAATTACATTTTGTAGATAGTTATTTATTATCTTCTGTCAAAGCAAATAAATACAAAATTTTAACTTTTGATAAAGATATAGAAAAAATCGAAGCTAATAATTAAACATCATCTTTTTCTAGATTAGTTTCTTCATTTAAACAAACATAATGTTCAGGACCTTTGTTTGCAAACACCAGATCGTTAATCGAATAGGTTTCTCCTTCCTTGATTAGCTCTGCAAAAAAACAACCTTCACATTTGCCATCACACGCTGCCTTTTCCTTATCTTTCATCTAAATGTATCTTACTACTTAGATTTATCTATTCAAGAGTTTATACTTTTTGTGTTATTCTACAAATATGCAGTTGCCGAAGATTACAGACGTAAATGTTACTGGAAAAAGAGTTTTGTTAAGACTTGATTTGGATACAAGCCCAGATATTAACGATTTAAGAGTTAAATCTTCTTTTCAAACCCTAGATTATTTAAAAGATAAAGCTTCAGAAATTATAATTCTAGCCCATAAAGGTCGCCCTGATGGAAAGGTTGTTGAGGATTTAAGTTTAAAACCATTTCAATTAATTTTTGACAAGTGGGGGGCAAAAGTACATGAGAATTTAAGATTTGATTCGAGAGAAGAAGTAAATGATGAGAGTTTTGCTAAAAAACTCGCAAGTTTAGGAGATATATACATAAACGACGCCTTTGGAAGTTCGCATAGAAATCACGCATCAATAGTTTCTTTACCAAAATTATTACCCCATGCTGTTGGAATTCATTTTGCTGAGGAAGTTGAAAACTTATCTAGGGTTTTTAATCCTATTAGACCTCTAGTTATTTTAATAAGTGGAGTTAAAAAAGATAAATTAGAGACGATTAAGCCGTTATCGGAGTTAGCTGACAAAGTACTTGTAGGTGGCAGATTACCAGATTTCTTGGGAGATAATACAGAAAGTGTTAGAACACAAACTGGAAAAGTTATAGTCGGCAACCTAACGATGGATAAGGAAGATATAACGCTAAATACTATTGAAAAATTCAAAGAAGAAATTGTAAAAGCAAAAACTATTGTTCTGGCAGGAGTTTTGGGGAAGTATGAGGATGAGGGTCATTCACAGGGAACAAAAGCTATATTTGAATCAGTTGCAAACTCAAATGCATTTAAAATTGTTGGAGGAGGGGATAGTCTAACTGTAATTATAAAATACAATTTAACCGATAAATTTAATTGGATTTCAGTAGGTGGTGGCGCAATGTTAGAATTTTTAGTAAACAAAACTCTTCCAGCTATTGAAGCTTTAACTAATTAAACTTATACTGTAAGTACTGCTCATGGTTACAATTGGCATAAATGGATTTGGTAGAATTGGGAGGCTTGCCTTCAGAATTGGTGTATCCAAACACTTAGATGAAATAAAGTTTGGTGCCATAAATACTTCAGGGAGTATGCCTGCTTCAGGATGGGCGCATTTAGTTAACTACGATACAATGTACAGAAAGTATGAGTATGAAGTAACTAGTAAAGAAAATTCTATACAAGTTCCAGAGAGAAATGTTGACGTTCCACTTCTTGCTCAAAAAGATCCAAGCCTTATTCCTTGGAGTAAGTATGGAGTAGATGTGGTTATAGAAGCAACTGGTCATTTTACAGATGAAGAGGGAGCTAAAAAACATGCAATTGGAGGAGCAAAGCGAGTTGTAATTTCTGCCCCTGCTAAAGGTGGTAATGTTGGAACTTACGTTTTAGGTGTTAATGAAAAAGAAGGGCAAGAACCAACCGGAATGGTTATATCAAATGCAAGCTGTACTACAAACTGTGTTGCTCCAGTTGCTGCAGTAATGCATTCCGCCTTTGGAATTGAAAAAGCAATGATGACCACGGTTCATTCATATACTGATGATCAAAATTTACAAGATGGATCACACAAAGACCTAAGGCGAGCAAGAGCAGCGGGAGTTAATATAGTTCCAACATCAACTGGAGCGGCCGTGGCTGTTACTGAAACTATACCAGAACTTAAAGGATTGTTTGACGGAATGAGTTTAAGGGTTCCAGTTGTGACAGGATCTATTACTGATTTTACATTTCTTTTAAAGAAGAATGTCACAGTGGAAGAAGTAAATAATGCCTTTAGAGAGGCTGTCAAAAATCCCATATACAAGGGGATCTTAGCGGTATCTGATGGATTTTTAGTTTCCTCAGATATCATCGGAAGAAGTGAGTCGGCAATTGTAGATTTGCCTTTAACGCAGGTGGTTGCGGGTAATATGGTAAAAGTTTTTGCATGGTATGACAACGAATGGGGTTATGCCAACCGGCTCGTAGAGCAGGTGATTCGAGTGGGACGATCTATTGATAGTAATAAATTACCGACAGATCCTATTACATTATCTAACAAATCCTAAATCCAAAATTCTAAATCCTAATTTTTAGAGTTTAGATTTTAGAGTTTAGAAATTTAAACAAATATGGAAGAAACTAAGTATTCCAACAAAAAAGGATTCATCAAAAACATTGCATTTTTTGGTGATGCAGACATAACAACTACTGATGAAACATATACTCATGCTTTCAAAGTGGCGGAAATATTAGCGAAAGAAGATTATGTTGTTGTTGATGGTGGAGGGCCTGGAGTTATGGAAGCTGCTACATCAGGAGCCAAAAATTGTGGAGGTAAAACAATAACTGTTACATTTGACCCGACTAATGCTCCAGGGTTTGAAGGTAAATATATTGGTAATGTTCCTGATGAGGAAATAGTGACCACAAATTATATTGAAAGAATGTTTAAGCTAATGGAGTATGGAGATGCATTCATTTTATTCAAAGGTGGAAGTGGAACAATTTCAGAGTTTGGAACTGCTTGGGTTTTGGCCAAACTTTATTATGGTCGACACAAACCATTTATATTGTTTGGTAGTTATTGGGCAGAAATAATTGATGTGTTTAGAAAAAATATGAATATCGATGCAAAGGAACTTTCTGTATTTGAAATTGCAAATAGGGTAGAAGATGTTTTACCAATTATTAAAAAATTTGAAAAACAAATGATAGTGAGAGATCATAAAAACGATGACAAAATGGACAAATATGACGCTGCTTTTCAAATATGATGAAATTCAACTCTGTTATTACAAAAAACGTTGAGGAATTAGAAGAAATATCTAAAGAAGTCAGACAAGATGTTATTAAAATGATACTTAAGGCTGGCTATGGCCATCCTGCTGGTTCTCTTGGAATAGTTGATGTATTTGTTGCGCTTTACTATGGAGTTTTACTTCATGATCCCAAAAAACCTGATTGGGAGGATAGGGACAGATTAATTCTTTCAAATGGCCATATTTGCCCTGCAAGATATGCAGTAATGGCACATAGTGGTTATTTTGATCATAAAGAATTAATGCACTTGGGAGAATTTGGTGGAATTTTGCAAGGACATCCCGACAAAAGATTATTACCTTCTGTCGAAACAACATCTGGTCCATTAGGTTGTGGTTTGGCCCAAGCATCAGGAATTGCGTACTGCGCGAGAATGGATAAAAAAAGATTTAGAACCTATGTAATAACTTCTGACGGAGAACATGATGAAGGAAATCACTGGGAGGCTGTGATGTTTGCAGGAAAAAACAACCTTTCAAATCTTACTATGATAATAGACAGAAATAATATTCAAATAGATGACTTTACGGAGCAGGTTATGCCCCTTGAGCCACTAGCAGATAAATATAAAGCTTTTGGGTGGTCAGTTTTGGAAGTTGATGGACACAATATTGAAGAAATTATTAACGCGTGTAACAAAGCCAGAGCAATTTATGAAAACCCGACAGTAATCATTGCTCATACAATTCCAGGCAAGGGTGTTGATTTTATGGAAAATAATCCCAACTGGCACGCAAAAGCCCCAAACGATGAACATGCAAAAATTGCACTTAAAGAAATCAGGACAATGCAAGGAAAGGTCAAAGAATATGGAGAGTAGTTGTAAAACATGGTAACTGCCTATATAGATGAATCGGGCAACTTGGCTGATAATAAACCATTTTTTATTACAGCAGTTGTTTGTTTGAAAGACGAAAGAATACCCAGCCGAATAATCAAAAGATTAAGGCGAGTTCTGGGTAAAAGAAAGGGTAAAGTTGGTAAAGAAATAAAGTTCAATAATAGCTCAGAAAGGATTAAGAATTATTTTCTTAAAAGATTTATTGCTGAAAATATATATTGTGTGGTTTTAACTATTGATAAGGAAAAAAAGAAGATAATTGATAACCCTAAAAACTATGCCAAGATTTTAGTTAGGATATTAAAAATAGGTACAAAAATTTATAATTGGGAAAAAATTATAATTGATCGAAAATTTGATAAGTTAACAGATCAAGAAATATTAAATAAAGAAATTAGTTTGTCGGGTATAAATAGTGAAGCTATTGAATTCGTGGATAGTGAGATTAACGATGGAGTAAAAATTGCTGATTTTGTAGCTGGATTTTATGGTCAGTTTTATAACTCAAATAAATTATTACCTAAAGAATTGTCTAGTAATGTAAGTGAAGAAAGAATATCATGGAGTATGATAACGCAAAAAACGGTGGTTCCCAAGGGATCTGACGTCTCGAAAAAATCGAGTTCCAGATGATCCTTCATTCCGAAGGATCGATCACACTTGGACTTACACCAACCGTATTTGCAAGATAATGGTACCAATTTTTACAAATTTAGTCAAATGAAAAAAGAAATAAACAAAAAAACAACGTATTTAATAATAGGGATATTAATATTTGTATTATTAATTTGTTGGTTGCTAATTCCAGTATGTACACCTTGTACTTATAAATATAATAATCGTGATCACCAAGGAGCTTGTACAGAAGATTGTATAATAACTTCAAAATGGAAAGTTATTTTATTTAATACAACTGGAATTAACTTTGATTACAAACAAAAATCACAGATACTACCAAAACCTTTTTGAATATGATTAATCAAAAATTACAACTATCAGACAAATTATTTAAAAAAGATATTGAGTTAAAACTCATGAGAGATGGGTTTGGTCACGGTTTACTTGAAGCAGGGGAGAAAGATGAAAGAATAGTTGCACTAACTGCTGATCTTAAAGAATCAACAAAAGTAAATTACTTTGCAGAAAAGTTTCCAGAAAGATTTATAGAAGTTGGAGTTGCAGAACAAAATTTAGTAACAATTGCATCAGGTATGGCAAATTATGGCAAGATTCCATTTGCAACTTCATATGCTTGTTTTTCACCCGGACGTAATTGGGAACAAATTAGAACAACAATTGGAATAAATGCATATCCTGTAAAAATAATTGGAGCACAGTCGGGTCTGAACATTGGTCACTACGGCGTAACCCATCAAAGCCTAGAGGATATTGCATTAATGAGAACAATTCCAAACATGAATGTAGTTGTTCCAAGTGATTATCTGGAAGCTAAAAAGGCAACTTTAGAAATGGCAAAAGTTAATGAGCCTTTCTATATGAGATTACCAAGAATTGATAGTCCTGTTTATACTACAGACAAAACTCCCTTTAAAATCGGAAAAGCAAATGTTTTAACAGAAAGCAAAAATCCAGAAGTAACAATAATTGCTTGCGGTTTAATGGTATATGAAGCTCTTTTAGCTTACAAAGAACTTGAGAAAAATGGCATAGAAACAATTGTAATTAATTTACATACAATTAAACCTTTAGATGAAGAAACAATAATTCGTTATGCAAAACTAACTGGGGCAGTAGTTACAATAGAAGAGCATCAGGTGGCGGGGGGGATGGGGTCAGCAGTTTCTGAATGTTTATCTAAAAACTTCCCAGTACCAATGGAAATATTAGGAGTTCAAGATAGATTCGGCCAATCGGGCAAACCTAAAGAGCTTTTTGCAGAATATGGTTTAACAAAGGAAGATATTATGAAAGCAGTCAAAAAGGTGATTGCTAGAAAAAATTCTTAAGTGTATTCTTATTGTATGAATCAAACTGTCCAGCGACTTCTTGCTCCATACAAAGGAATTTTGGCGGCGGATGAATCAACCCCATCTATAACAAAAAGATTTGCAAGTTTAGGATTTACTTCAACACCAGAATTAAATAAAGAGTACCGTTCGCTACTCTTTGCAACCCCTGATATCGAAAAATATATAAGTGGTGTAATTTTATTTGACGAGACTATTAAACAAGGACTTGGAGATATATTAAAACAAAAGGGAATTGAGGTTGGAATTAAAGTGGACATGGGTTTAGAAAGTTTTAATGATACAGATGAAATGATTACAAAAGGATTGGAAGGATTAGACGATAGACTTGAAGAATACAAAAAATTAGGTGCAACATTTACCAAATGGAGAGCTGTTTTTAAGATAACTGATAATTTTCCTAGCGATAGCTTTCTGACAGAGAATGTTATGAGATTGGTTGATTATGCAAAACTTGTCCAAGAAAAAGGCATGACTCCAATTGTAGAGCCAGAAGTTTTATTGGATGGAAATCATACTAACACCCGTTGTGAGGAAATAACAACGAAAGTTCTCAAGAAACTTTTTGAACTTTTGAAAGAAAAAGACGTTGATTTAGATAATTTAATACTTAAGGCTAGCATGGTAATTCCAGGAAAAGAAAGTGGAGTAATAGTAATGCCGTTGGAAGTTTCAAATTCCACACTCAGAACTTTAAAAAATTCAGTACCAACAGAGGTAAATGGAATAGTTTTTTTGTCAGGAGGCCAAACACCAGATCAAGCTACGTTTAATTTAAACGAAATAAATAAGTTAAATATGGGGAAAAAGTTTGGTACATGGGAACTATCTTATTCATTTGGGAGGGCTCTACAAGAAGAAGCAATGAAGGAATGGTCTGGAAAATCCGAAAACGTTACAAAAGCTCAAATAATATTTATAGAAAGACTTCAAAAAGTTTCAAAAGCTAGACAGGGAGAACTTTAACGCTTATTGTCTATGGTCTACAGACTACGGCTTAGAACACAAACAAAACAAACATGAGTTTTAGATTTGAAAAATTAACTGTTTGGCAAGAATCAAGAGTTTTTATTGTAAAACTTTATAAAATTACTTCTAAATTCCCCTCAGAAGAAAAATTTTCGTTAACTGACCAAATTAGACGAGCGGGTGTTTCAATTGCATTAAATATCGCGGAAAGATCAGGTAAAAAATCTGACATCGATTTTATTAGATTCTTAAGAATATCAATAGGATCAGTAAACGAAGTTGTTACAGGACTGTATTTGGCACAAGATTTGAAGTATTTAGACAAAACGGATTTTGATAATTTATATACAGAATTGAATTTAATTGCCTCGAAAATAAATGCTTTAATTAATTCAATTAAAAAGTCCTAGATTTCATTAGCTGTAGACTGTAGACTGTATGCTATGAGCACATTAGATCTATTGTCAATTGGGGATGCAAACTTAGATGCATTTATTGTTCCTTCAGAATCTGAATCTCTTTGCGAAATTGATACAAAAAAATGTTTAATTGCTTTTTCATATGGAGATAAAATTCCTGTTAAGAATTTAGAATTTGCAGTTGGTGGAAATGCTGCTAACAATGCAGTGGGGACAAAAAGACTTGGAATAAATGTTGGATCTGTTTTAACTTTAGGAGATGATAGCACAGGAATTCAAATTATTGAGAAGTTAAAGGCAGAAGAAGTTGACTTAACCTATTGCATCCAACAACCCGCAACACTTTCTAATTTTAATGTTGTCATAACATATACAGGTGAACGAACGATTTTTACTTACCATGCACCACGTTCATATGAATTTCCAGTTCAGCTTCCTAAGGTTCCTTGGGTTTATCTTACATCAATGGGTGAATCTTATAGGCCTTTTTATACACATATGACTGAATGGCTTGTTAAAAATCCTGAAACTAAACTGGCCTTTAATCCTGGTACATGGCAACTACGTGGGGGAATGAAAGAAATTGGTAATGTTTTTAAACTTTCTCATGTTGTTTTTGTTAATAAAGAAGAAGCAGAAAAATTAACTGGTTTCGAAGTAAAAGATAATGTCACAAAAGAATTATTAATGACACTATCAGGTCTTGGGCCAAAGATGTCAGTAATTACAGATGGCAGTAATGGCGCATATGTTTTTGATGGTCATAGATTTTTGCAATGTGGAATTATGCCAATGGATGCATATGAAAGAACTGGAGCAGGAGATGCATTTGGATCTGGATTTCTATCAGCAGTTATTAAAGGCAAAACAATGGAAGAAGCATTAATTTGGGGAACAGTAAATTCAGCGTCAGTTATTGGTTATACAGGTGCTCAAAAAGGACTTTTAAAAGAAGAAGATATAGACATGTGGGTGGAGCGTTTTAAATCTTCTGGAGTTAAGGTTGAGGAGATGTAGCCGGTTTTATAGTTGGGCAAGGGGCAAATTCACATTTAGGACCACTTCTTCCAACGGCAGAACCATCAGGACAAATTTTTGCATCCATCGTACAAGCAACAGGTGATGAGATTGGAGTTGCTGAGCTCGAAGCAGTTGGTGTTTGTAACGGAATTATAGAAGGTTCGGCTGTTGCAGTGAGTGTAGGAATAGCTTGGATTTTTACCAATTCCTTAACTAAATTCTGTGTTTGATAGGCAAAGAAACCTGCAATAAAAACAGAGATTAATAACAAAACTGAAAGCAGAGTAACAAGAAAGCTGTTAGTCTTTAGCTGTTGGCCATTAGTCTGTTCCACCCTTTAATAATAGCATGATAAATGCTAAATTGAATATATGAAGGTTTTTGTAACCAGAAAAGTCCCAGGAGATTTAGAACCACTTAAAAATGGTCACGAAGTTATAGTTTCTGAATTTAGCCGTATCTTATCCCCACAAGAACTTATAGAAAAAGCAAAAGGAGTTGATGCACTTCTCTGTTTGCTTACAGATAAAATTGATGGAGATGTAATGGATGCTATTGGCCCCCAACTTAAAGTTATAAGTAACTACGCAGTTGGTTTTGATAATATAAATATTTCTGAGGCAACAGATAGAGGAATAGTCGTAACAAATACTCCATGTGAGCAAGTAGATGAAGCAGTTGCAGAACATACTTGGGCTTTAATTTCGGGCTTAGCTAGAAGAATAGTTGAGGCAGATGAAGCTGTTAGAAGAGGAGCTTATAAAGGTTGGGAGCCAGATATATTTTTGGGAACTTCTTTAATTGGAAAAACTTTAGGGATTGTAGGCCTTGGTGGGATTGGGGCAATGGTTGCAAGAAGAGCTGAGGGATATAAAATGAAAATTATTTATAACAAAAGGACAAAAGATGAAAAAAGTGTTGACTTAGATACGTTGCTTGCCACATCTGACATAGTTACACTTCATGTTCCACTAACTGATGAAACAAGACATTTAATTAATAAACAAACTTTGTCAAAAATGAAAAAAGGAAGCTTTCTGATTAACACTGCAAGAGGAGGAGTTGTTGACGAACATGACTTGGTTGAAAGTTTAAGAGATGGGCACCTCGCTGGAGCAGCTCTTGATGTTTTTGATAACGAACCAAATATCGACCCAGAATTAATTGGTATGCCAAATGTCATTACAACACCCCATATAGCATCAGCTACACATGAGGCCAGGGACGCCATGGCATGTTTAGCAGTTAGTGGAATACTAGATGTTCTTTCCTCCAAAGAACCAATTAATATCGTAAATAAAGAAGTCTGGCCTAATCGTAGAAAGTAGTATGGGGTTATTTAATCGAAAAAGAGACGAAGATTTGGAAGATGAATTTGATATTGATGAAGATGAACCGAGGAGGGTAAGAAGACAATTTAAGGACTTAAATCCTGAAAACAAAAAAACTCGGAAGGAGCCATTAAAGCCTTGGGGAAAAATAGAAAGGCTTGTTGTTTTAATAGTATTACTTCTAACAGTTTTAACCTCTGGGATTTTAGCACTTTCAGCTCGCAATTTTAAACTTCCTCAAATTCCACGATTAAAAATCCCGAACATTTCTACTCTGAATCCATTTAAAGAACAAGTAATTGTTGTTGGAAATAAAGGAACTAAAATCTCTCAGGAAAAAATAGAAAATACCAAGAGATTGTTCAAGGAAGCAACAGATGATTATTCAGGTATATATGCCTTTTATATATATGACTTGAATGGTGATTATTATTTTGGTTTAAATCACCAAGAAACGATGCAAGCAGCTTCACTTATTAAACTTCCTGTAATGTATATGGCTATGAAAGAAGGTAAAGACAAAAGTCTAATTGAAGCAATGGGGAAAAGATCTGACAACAACGCTTTCATTAAAATGGTTTCTATTTTAGGTAAAGAAAATGTAAACAAAACTATCTCAGAATTAGGGATGAGTAAAACATCACTATCTGAAAATATCACAACACCTGAGGAAATTGGAATATTCTTTAAAAAATTATATAAAGAAGAATTATTAAATAAAGAAGATACTAAAGAGTTAGAAAGCTACATGACAAACACAATTTTTGAAGACTTTTTAAGGCCTGGAATTCCAGAGGATATAACACTTGTTCATAAATATGGTAGGGAAGAACATGTAATAAATGATGCTGGAATAGTAATGAGTGACAAACCCTTTGTAATTGTTATTATGACAGATGGTATAATTGAATCTGAGGCAATAGAATTATTTCCAAAATTGTCTAATTTGTTATATACTGAACATACAAAATGAAAACAGCAATCGAATACATAAAAGAGGCATGGGGAATATATACCAAAAAAGAAAATTTCATATTCTTTGCCAAAATAATGGCTGTTTTGACCATAGCCTCTTTTTCTATAGGTTTTGTAACGAGTTATTTCTTTCCAGAAGACTACATCAATAATATTGATGTATCAAATATACCAGTTGTCATTGGTTTTGTATTGGCATCAATATTAGCAATTGTAGTAGGAATATGGTCACAATCAACAACTTACTTCTCAATTTTAAAAATTGGTAAAAGTGAGAAAGAAATCTTTACGTTAGGGTATAAAAATATAAGGAAGTTCTTTTTAATATCAGCTGTTTACGCATTAATAATTTTTTTTGGAGTTATCCTTTTAATTATTCCAACAGTTATCTTTGGTGTTTGGTATTCTTTCTCTGTACTTCTTGTACTAGACAAAAATATGGAAGTAGGAGAGGCACTTACTAAAAGTAAATCAATGGTTAAGGATAGATTCTTTAAAATATTTGGTAGATATATTGTTTTTGGTCTATTTGGTCTAGTTGTCTCAATTGTAGTTAGTATCGTTCCTTACGCTGGATCATACATATCAGGATTTTTAGCACCACTATTTATGCTACCAGGATTTTTATTGTACAGAGACTTGAGTATTAACAATTGATGCTGCTGGCTCAATAATTTTAGGACAAGCTAGTTGTTTTTCTTCTAAAAACCATTCATTTCGGCTAAAACACTCTTTATAAACAAGTCCCTTAGGTATATCCCAAGCAACAGAAAGTTTGTCAGTTAGTAATGTTCTCATAATTTTGTTCCAAATTGGAGCTGCTCCTGTAATTCCTGATGCTATTCTACTCATTGAACTTCCATCGTTGTTTCCAACCCAGACAGCAACTAAATAATCTTTGTTAAACCCAATAGTTAGATTATCTCTAAGGTCATTACTGGTTCCTGTTTTAACTGCAACTTCTGGATGGTTTGGGATAACTAACATAGAATTACTTCCAAAAGCAGGGGAACGAGCAATATTATCTTTAAGTACATCAATCAGTAAAAATGCAACACGTGGATCAAGAACCTTTTCTTGAGGATTGGTAACTTCGTCTGATTTAAATAAAACTTTGTCTTGGTAGTTTCTTACCTCAGTTATATCTTTTATTTCATTTTTAACACCCATGTTAGCAACTACTGAATAAACTTGGGCAAGATCTAATAATTTTGTTTCTCCACCTCCAAGTGTTAAAGATAAACCAAATCGTGATCTATCTTTCCATGTAGTTATTCCCATTTTTTCTCCTAAATCAATCATTTTACTAACTCCATACGATGCAAGTATTTTAACTGCAGGGATATTACGAGACTGAGCTAGTGCTTGTCTTACTGTAATTTTTCCTTTATATGCTCCGTCGTAATTTTTTGGAATATAAGGTTTTTGACCGGCAACATTAAAAGCAATAGATGAATCGTCTATTACAGAAGCTAAAGTAAGACCACCTGATAAAGCTTCTGCATAGTTAACTACTTTAATAGATGACCCAGGTTGTCTTAATCTAGTTGTTACATTTACATTACCATCATTTTTTGTATCAAAGTAATCGACTGATCCAACCATTGCTAATGTCTCTCCAGTCTTTGGATCAAGAACTATAATTCCAGTATTTCCAACTCTTAGGTTCTTAAGTTTTGCAATTTCTTCTTTAGCAACTTTTTCGGCCAATTTTTGAATATTGATATCAAGTGTTGTTTTAACAGTTAAGCCTCCTTTTAAAACGACTTCTTCGCCAAACTCCTCAATTAGCTTTTCTCTAACATACATTACAAAATGGGGGGCAAGTATATTTTGTTTATTTGCAGTGAAAGTAATTCCTTCTGTAACTGCTTTTCCTTGTTCATCGCTTGTTATGAACTTGTTCACTTTCATTAGGTGAAGGACTTCTCTTTGTCTTGAAAAAGTTAATTCTGGATTATTTCCAAATGGAGAATATCTTGTAGGGCTTTGTGGAAGACCTGCAAGAAGTGCTGCTTCTGAGAGATTTAAATCTTCAACATTTTTACCAAAGTAATGCATTGATGCTTCCTGTATTCCATATGTTGTTCCACCATAGTTAACTTCATTAAGATACATCTCAAGAATCTCATCTTTTGAATAATACATTTCTACTCTAACAGAAAGAATAAGCTCTCTAATTTTTCTGACGTATGTTTTTTCAGAAGAGAGGAGAGCATTTTTTACAAGTTGTTGAGTAATTGTTGAACCTCCCTGAAGCCTACCTTCTGAGATATTCTTACTAAGAGCTCTAAACATTCCTTTAATTGAAAATCCAGCATGGCTGTAAAATTCTGCGTCTTCAGCCGCAAGTGTTGCCAGTTTTACATTTTCAGGAACTTTGCTAAGTTTTACAGGTGTTCTATTTTTATCTTTATATATTGTATAAAGCAAATTATCATTTCTGTCATAAATTTTTGTCGAGACTTCAATCTGACGTGATGTTAGTTCGGAAGGGGAAGGAAGATCCTTGAGTACCAAAAAATAAGCAAAGACTGTCGTTGACGCGGAAAGAATTAATAAAAATAAAAAGCGTTTTTTAATGTTCAAATTAAACTTAAATCGGGGATATACGATTTTGTGAATTTTTCTTTGCCGTTTGTTAAATGTAAAGTGTGGTAGTTTAGGTAATTTAATATTTTTGAAAACCTTTTTTTTGAAAATTCCTATAATAACAAAAAAAGTAAATGCAATGGCTATGAAAATATGGGAGAGAATAAAATAGAAAGGCTTACCAACGGCGATTAATATCGCAGAAAGTATATAAGGGGCAGTGGTGGTTTTATGTTTTTTCCCAGCCACAGAGCCATTGTATCAGAGAAAAAACAAAATGGGATATGAAAAACTGATCTTGACATCTATTATCGAACCATTATACTTATAATATGGATACAGTTATATTGCAGGTGCCAATGGCGAGATCATTTAGAGATGATATGGCTGGTTTTGTTGAAAAGATGGGGCTTTCTTCAATTCAAGACTATGTGCGATTAATTTTTAAGAAATCCTTAAATGGGGAGCTCGGCGTTCATGTTGGTCCAAAGCCAATTATGTTATCTGCCAAAAATGCAAAAAGATATGAAAAAATGGTGGATGATGTGCTCTCTGGAAAAGAGAAGGTGAAAAAGTATACAGATATTGAAGAAATGTTGTATGATTTAAGAAAGTGAAAACTGAGTTTAATTCAAAATTTAGAAAACATTATAAATCCAGAATTGTAAATAATACAAAGCTACTGTCTAGGACTGAAGATAGAATAAGGTTATTCAAACTTAATCCCCAAAATCCAATTTTAAAAGATCATCAATTAACCGGAGATAAAAAAGAATTCAGAGCCTTCTGGATTACAGGTGACATTAGAATTATGTATTTTCCGGTATCAAAACAAGAAGTTTTGTTTATCGATATCGGCACCCACAACCAAGTTTATTAATTTGTAAATTTAATTGTTCTGACAATGGCGTCAGCAATATTGTCCATTGAGAGGCCTATTTTGTTAACTAACTGGACACGTACCCATGTTGGCTTTCCCATGTAGGTTGTTAGTGTGGGATATGATGATAAATTCTTGTTTAATAAACAATTTCCATCTTGTACTTCATAAATAATATCTTTTGGAAAAAATTTTATTTCTTGTAAACCACTTCTAATTCGGTACCAAGTTCCTGTTAGGTAAGTATCTTTTAAAAGAAAGCACATTTTGTCATTATCAACACTTTTATCAATAGTATTTGTAAACATAATTAGAAGACTTATTGATTTGTATGGATCTAAATAATTTTTATTAGTTATTGTGATATCTCTTCCAACTGATGAACCACATTTTATATCATTACAGAATGTTGAATCCTCAACCTTTATGGCCCATTCTTTATCGTCGTATTTAAAACTAAAACCAACTAAATTTGGATCTAAAAAAGTTTTCCAGTTTAAAGTAGGATCAATGTCTGCCGTCACAGTTGGAGTAGTATTTTTTATTACTGCTAATTCATTAACTAATTTTTGTGTTTGATATGCAAAAAATCCTGCTATTACAAGAGAAATAAATAACAATATTGAAAGTAAAATAACAAGAAAATTATTTTTTTTGGGCTGTTCTAGAATTATGGTTTGTTGATTATCAATTGCCGGTAAAGTTTGATTTGGTTGTATTTGATTTTCCATACTTTTTTTAAATTATATACTAATTTGATTTTAACGGGTATCTGATTGTTGCGGAACTTGAGGCAATTGGGCAGTTCATACAATAAATTCCTCCAACTGGATCAATATAGACAGGTTTGTTTTGCGATTCTACTTGTTCAGGCAATGCATCTTTACCTGCAACTTGACCAGTATCTCTAAATATCATTAAATCTTGATTGGTAACAATCCCTGATGATGGTACCGTTCCGGATAAAAAGTATTCAAAACGTGTTTGGCAATCTGGTCTAATATCACCTGTATCAGCACAAATTGATGCCCCCACAACTTCCTCAGGTTGTAAAGGCCATGCATGACCATCATCATCCTTGTCATATGTTCCTTTTTCTGATTTATCTAAAGCAAACTTAATTACTTTATTCCAAATAGGGGATGCACCAGACACACCTGAAACTGCACCACTCATAGAAGTGTTATTATTATTACCAACCCAGACAACCACTACGATTTGTTTTGTATAACCAATTGTCCAATTATCCTTTCTATCATTTGTAGTCCCTGTTTTAACAGAGGTTTCAGGATGCCCTTTAACATTTAAAAAACTTGATGTTCCGAACGCTTGGGATCTAGCATTGTTATCGTGTAATATATGAGAAATTAAAAATGTTGTACCCACATCCAACACTTTTTCACCTGATAACTTTTTATCATTTATTTTAATCTCCTCCAAAACTTTTCCTCTCCAGTCCTCAATTTTAGTAATTGCTATTAACGGTTCTCTAATTCCATCATTTGCAAATACCCCAAATGCTTCTGCCATATCATATGGTCTGACCTCTCCACCACCAAGTGTTAGTGAGAGTCCATATTTATCCGGATCTAATAGTGTTGTAAGTCCCAAACTTTGTGCAAATTCTAAAAACCTTGGGATTCCATTCAAGGCCATAATTTTTACAGCCGGAATATTATATGAATTTCCCAGTGCAAATCTTGTTTGTACAAGTCCATGATATCCACCATCATAATTTTTAGGGCAATAAAGTGACTGACCAGCTACTGCAAAACAAGTTGGAGTATCAGAAAATGTGGTTGCAAGAGTTATTTTTTTATCTTTCAAAGCTAACGCATAATTTATTGGTTTAATAGAGGACCCTGGTTGTCTTTCGCGGAGGATTATATTTACTTTTCCATCTTCATCTTTAGCAAAGTAATCTTTACTTCCAACCATTGCTAGTATTTCACCTGATGATGGGTGTGTAACAAGTGCTGCTCCGTTTCCTACCTTCATCTTTTTAAGTTTTGCAACTTCACTTGCAACTTGTTCTTGTGTGTATTCTTGAAGTTCTAAATCAAGCGTTGTTGTAACACGGAGCCCTCCCTGTTCGACCATTTTTTCACCGTATTTTTCAACAAGTTGATCCTTTACCCAAAGTGCAAAGTGAGGGGCAACAGGGGCTTTAATTTCAACATATTTGAGTTCTATTTCAAAAGTCCTGTCAGCTTCTTCTTGGTTTATATAACCATTTTTGACCATTTGTGTTAAGACTTCTTTTTGTCTTTCTTTTGCAAGCTCAGGGTGGGCACCAAACGGAGAATACCTAGTTGGACTTTGGGGAAGTCCTGCTATAAGGCTTGCCTCGGCTAAGTTTAAATCTTTAGCAGGCTTTCCAAAATAAAGTTCAGAAGCAGATTCAATTCCGTAGGCAGTAGAACCATAAGGTATTTGGTTTAGATACATACTTAGTATCTTATCTTTAGAATAAATTCCTTCTACTATAATCGTTAGGAAAAATTCTCTCGCTTTTCTTCTAATTGTTCTTTCCGGAGAGAGTAATGCATTCTTAACTAATTGTTGTGTTAGGGTAGAGCCACCTTCTATTTTTCCACGAGTAATTATTTTCCATACAGAACGAGCAATACCAGTAAATGAAAATCCAGAATGTTTATAAAAGTCTTTGTCTTCAATTGCGATAGTTGCATTTTTGATATGGTCAGGGAGTTCATCAATTTTTACTGGGCTTCTTCGTGTTCCTGCGTATATTTCATATAATAATTTTCCATTTCTATCAAATAATTTTGTTGAGACTGGAATATCAGGGGATGAAAGTTCAGTGGGAAGTGGGATACCCCAAAATAGCCAGAGTGAGAAAAAAATAATGATAGAAAAAAAAATAATTCTTTTCCTATTATATCGAATACTCAAGTGCTCTTTGATTTTTGAGACAAAACCCTGCATACTTAATTCTAATGGATTTGAAACTAGAAAACAAAGTTTGGTGGAGGTATATTGAAGAAGATTTACAAGAACTACTCGTGGCTTCTGAGTTTTTGACCAATGTAGTTAGGAGTTGGGGAGCAGATTTACCTTCAGGAAGTAGAGTTTTTCATGATTATTCGTTTATAGTTTTTCCTGCAGCTAAAGCATATGAGGGGTTTTTAAAGAAAGTATTCCTTGATATGAATTTTATAACCTCCGAGGATTACAACGGAAAACGCTTTAGAATTGGCAAGGCCTTAAACCCCTTTTTAGAGATACATTTGAGAGAAAGAGAAAGTGTGTATGACAAAATAGTTAGACATTGTGGAGGTAAGAAACTTGCCGATACGCTTTGGAATGCATGGACAAATGGTAGAAATCTAGTTTTTCATTGGTTTCCAAATGAAAAAAGAGCTGTCTCATTCTCTGAGGCGGAGACTAAGATAAAAGCATTTATTAATGCTATGGATATGGCCTTTAAAGGGTGTAATATTATTAATAATAATAATGCGAAATTTTAAACGAGCCGTTGTACTTGCAGTTTATCTATTAATTGTTTGGGGATTTTATAGATTCCTATTTAAACTTCCAGACGAGTTAGAAGAATTGGTTATTAAACCTATATTATGGTTGTTGCCCGTTTTTTATCTGGTTAAAAGTGAAAGACAAAATTTGGAGTCTCTTGGAATCACATTCAAAAATTTATTTCCAGCTGTTTATTATGCTTTGGGTCTTGGTGCATTTTTTGTACTTGAAGCAGTTATTGTTAATTTCCTAAAATATGGCGGACAGTTCAATTTAGGTGCAAATATAGGTAACCTTCCTCTTCTTCCTGCGTTAGGACTATCTTTTGCTACAGCTGTCTCTGAAGAGATAACATTCAGAGGATATATATTTACTAGGGTTTGGGCGTTTGTAAAAAATGAATTGTGGGCAAACATATTAACGAGTGTTTTTTGGGCACTAATTCATGTTCCTGTAACCATATTCGTGTGGAAATTAGATATGTCAGCAGCACTTATTTATTTATTCTTAACTACACTATTTGGAGTAGGGAGCGCCTTTGTATTTGCTAGAACCAAAAATATAGTTTCCCCAATTCTTCTCCACGTCCTCTGGCAGTGGCCAATAATTTTATTTAGGTAATTTGATAAAATGAGGAAACTTAAATTTTACCAATACAATGTTATTTCAAGATTTTGTGAGGATTTGGCTAAAGGGTTAATGTTAGGTATTTTTTTGGGTCAAATAACACTTGGATCAAGTTTGGGTTACGAAAGAATATATATTACATTATTTTATTTTGTTACGGCTTTAACTATGTTTTACTTTGCGGTATACTTTTCTAAGGAGACTAAATAATGAATCAAAATAATTTACTTGTTGGATTTAACACTGCTTACATAATGGCAGGTATTTTGGGAATACTTTTGGCGAGTTTTGCGTTGTACACAAAGAAATTTGCAAAATAATATGAATATTTCCTGGAATGCACAAACATCTACAATAACCCTAGCTGTAGTTACTTTAATTCTTCTTGTTATGGTCTATTTCGTAGCAAAAAAATAATTTTTTATTTGCAGGGGTTGACTGATTAGAGTACAATAGCAATCACCCTATATGGATTATTCCAAAAAAAGTAAAATTGCAGGTATTTTAACTACACTATTAATTGCTTTAGTTATACTTTCGGTTTCAGTCTTAAGATGTGCTACACCAAGAATCGCATATTCTCCAATAGTTTTGTCAGAAAAAGTAGAAAGTAATGCCACAATGACTGTAGATTATCTTTTGGCCTATCCAGGAAAAATCGGTCCAGATAACACTTTATGGTACGGAAAAGTAATGAGAGACAAAATTTGGTACTTTTTTACATTTAACAAAGACAAAAAATTAGAATTAAATCTGCTTTTTGCTGATAAAAGATTGAGTTCAAGTTTAGAACTATTTAAAAATAACAAACCTGATTTAGGGCTATCTACATTAACCAAAGCTGAAAAATATTTAGAAATGGCAGTTCCAAGTAGTGCGGATAATGCAGAGTATTTAAAAAAATTAGCACTAGCATCACTTAAGCATAGAGAAGTAATAGAGACCAAAATTCTTCCATTATCCCCAGAAGATATCGCCCCAAAAGTAAACAAAATAAATGATTATCCTAAAGAAACATATAAAAAAGCAAGGGACTTTATGTATTCAAAAGGTCTTATACCACCTGAGAACGTGTTCGAATTGAAGTAATTTGTTGCACATCCATTTTTTGTTATCTCCTCACTATTTCCGCGAGCAATTTTATAAATTGCTTTTTCACGATCATTGCTTGCCTATGATGATATATTTAGTATTATAAGTTTATAGTTGACTCTCTACCCCTAGTGTTTCATCATGTGTTTTGTCACTATATATAGCGTATGAATTGTCCCTTTTGTAATACACATGATACTCAAGTTTTAGAGAGTAGGGTGATTGATGATGGTCAGGGACTGCGAAGAAGAAGGGAATGTGGAAAGTGTGGCAAGAGGTTTACAACGCAAGAACAAGTCAGGGCATCAGTTCTCTGGGTAATTAAAAAAGATGGTAAAAGAGAACCTTTTGACAAAGAAAAAGTAAAAAGAGGAATTTTAAGATCAATTGAAAAAAGGCCAGTATCAATTGACTTAGTAAACGAAACAGCAGATGAAGTGGAAAGAGAAATGCTAAAGGCCGAAAAGGAAGAAGTTTCAAGTAGAGCGGTTGGAAATGCGATTTTAAAAAGACTTAAGAAAATAGACAAAGTGGCATGGCTCAGGTTTGCAAGTGTCTATTTACAATTTGAGGACTTAACAGATTTTGAAAGGCTTATAGAAAAATCAGTAAACTGATTTTTGTAGCACTCGGTTCTTCGAATCGATTGTAGAAAAAAATACATAATGAAAACTATTAAATTTACAGATTACAAAGCGCCATCTTATGATGAGATTAAAAAGGAGATAGTAAAAAAAGTAGGCCAAAGACCTGCCCTGCCTACTGACCTTCCAAAAGGAAACTGGACAGAACAAGCTTTAAAAGTATTAAAAGAGAGGTATTTAGTTAAAGACAATAATTTAAACCCTGTTGAAACTCCAGATGATGTGATGTGGAGAGTTGCTTGGGAAGTTGCATCAGCAGAAAGCAGGTGGGGGGCTAATAAAAAAGATGTAATGAAGTCTGCAAGAGAGTTTTACGAGCTTATGACCTCTCGCAAATTTTTACCAAATTCTCCAACGCTTATGAATGCTGGTACGGGTAATGGTCTTCAGTATTCTGCATGCTTTGTACTACCCGTCGAAGACTCAATGGAAGGAATATTTGATGCTTTAAAATACCAAGCAATTATTCATAAAACTGGTGGTGGAACAGGATTTTCTTTTACACGCCTTCGTCCAAGTGGATCACTTGTCAAAACTTCAAGCGGAACGGCATCAGGACCTGTTTCCTTTATGAGAATATTCGATGCTGCAACCAATGAAGTAAAACAAGGAGGTAAAAGAAGGGGGGCTAATATGGGAATTTTAAGAGTAGATCATCCAGATGTTATGGAATTTATTCATTGTAAAGAAGAAGGAGGAATAACTAACTTTAATATTTCTGTGGCTATCACAGATAAATTTATGGAAGCTTATAGAAAAGATGAAGATTATGAATTAATTCATCCAAAAACAAAAGAAGTTACAGGAAAGTTATCAGCTAAAAAAGTATTTGATGAAATTGCAGATGGTGCTTGGAGAACAGGTGACCCAGGCCTTATTTTTATAGATAAAATAAATGCTAGTACCGCAAATCCAGTTCCAGCAATTGGAGATATTGAGGCAACTAACCCATGTGGGGAACAACCACTTTATCCATTTGACGCTTGTAATTTAGGAAGCATATTTTTAACTTACTTTGTCAAAAATGGTGAGATAGACTGGGACGGCCTTAAAGAAGTTTCAAGACAAACAACTAGATTTTTAGATAATGTTATCGAGGTCAATCCATATCCACTAGAACAAATTAGAAATACTGTCTTTGGAATTAGAAGAATAGGTCTAGGAATTGGTGGTTGGGCAGATATGCTATTGGAACTTGGAATTCCATATGACTCAGAAGCAGCTCTAACTTTGGCTGAAAAAGTAATGAAAACAATCAACGATGAATCAGTCGCGGAGACAAAAAGACTTGCAAAAATAAGAGGAGCTTTCCCAATGTTTGAAGGGTCGATATATAAAGGTGGAGATTTAAGGCGTAATTCAACAGTTACAACGATTGCACCAACTGGCACTATATCAATAATTGCAGGTGCTTCAAGTGGTTGTGAACCACTTTTTGCAATTGCTTTCCAGCATATTGTTAAAGATAAACATTTAGATAGAAAGATGACATTTGTAAATGAAAAATTTGAGGAAGTAATGAAAAAAGAAGGGTTATGGACCCAAGAGTTAATGGATAAAATTGGAGAAGTTGGAATTGTTAGAGGACTTATTGAACTTCCACAAAAAATACGTGATGTTTTTGGAACGGCACAGGAAATAACTCCGACATGGCATATTAGAACTCAAGCTGCCTTCCAAAAATATACAGAAAACGCTGTCAGTAAAACTATAAACATGGATAATAGCGTAACAAGAGAAGACATTAAAAATGCATATCTAGAAAGCTGGGATACAGGCTGTAAGGGTATAACAGTCTTTAGAGATGGTTGTAAAGACGTGCAAGTCTTAAATATTGGTACTAAAAATGGTGAGGTAAAAGCGCAGACAGTCGACAGTCGACCGTTGACAGTAGATGTTGAGAATGAACCACTTCGTCACAGACCTTATAAAGTTAATGGTTCAACTTATAGGATGAATACTCCAGTTGGAACTGCATTTATAACAATAAATGAAGATGAATTAGGGGAACCTTTAGAAATGTTTGTAAATGTAGGAAAAGCAGGATCAGATGTTGCTGCAATGGCGGAGGCACTTGGTAGGACAATTTCCACAGCGCTTAAATTTAGAGGGGAAATTCCTGCAAAAGAAAAAGCGAGAGAATTTGCAGATCAGCTATCAGGAATTGGTGGTAGAAGATCAATAGGCTTTGGTCCAACTAAGATAAAATCTCTTCCAGATGCAGTAGCAGGTGCGATTTCAGTCCACTATAATTTGGGAATTAATGGTTACCACAATAGTCCAAATGTATTTGGTGTAGAAAGTAATAATGAACCTCAAAGTGAGGTAGTTGCACAAGCACCACATTTTAATGAAAAACAACAAGAGAGTCTATTTCTTCATGCTACAAAAGAAAAAGTTGGAGATATCTGTCCAAGTTGTGGAGCAGGAGCATTAGTTTTTGAAGAAGGATGCAGTAAGTGCCATGCCTGTGGACACAGCGAATGTTAAGTAGTATCATCTTCATGTAAATGACCGCTAAAATTCGCACGATTAAACAAGCACAAAAGTTAGTAAAGAATTTTGCAATTAGAAATAACTGGAAAGACCTTCCAAATATCGATAAGTTTGATCACCTTCACGAAGAGCTCTTAGAAATGTCCCAACATTTAAGATATAAAAATGAAAAGGAACGTATCCAGACGATAAAAGAAAAACATGAAGTATTTAAAGATGGAATAGGAGATTTATTTTTTGGTACATGTAGATTAGCTAATCAATTGGGAGTGGATATTGAAGAAGCATTTAATATGGTTCAGAAAGAAATTTTAGCAAAATATAATCATAAAGATACCGAAGACAATCACATTAAAAAACTTAAATCTAAATAAAATATGGAACAATATCAAAAAGTCGCTGCACATGCATTAATCAAAGACGGTGATAATTATTTAGTTCTTCATAGGTCACCAGAAAACGATTACATGTCTGGTAAATGGGATATACCCGGAGGATCGGTCGAATTTGGAGAAAATCCAGTCGAAGGATTGGAGCGTGAGGTTTTTGAAGAAACTGGATTAAAAGTTAGGATCGGAAAACCCTTATATGTTTATTCGTTCTTGAGTAATCCACAAAGACATCAATTTCAAATTATATTTGAATGTGAATTTGTAGAAGGGGAAGTAAAACTTAATCCAGAAGAACATGATAAATTTTTATGGGTTACTTTAGATGAAATGGGCATTTTAGAAAGGATTGCATTTCTCGATAGTTATTATCAATCAGTTACAAACAACTCTTAAATGACAGTTTATACAAAAACAGGGGATAAAGGGAAGACGGGGATGGCTAATGGTAAAAGAGTTTCAAAATCTTTTAAAGTAATTCAAACAATTGGAGCAATTGATGAATTAAATTCATATCTTGGAATAATTGGAAAACTAACAGATATACAAAGAAATTTATTTACAATCAATTCCATGCTTTCTGGAGCAAAACTCACACTTCCAAAAGATGCAGTTAAAAAGTTAGAAAGAGAAATTGATGAAATGGAAGGCAAGATGCCAGTTCTTGCAAACTTCATAATTTATTCAGGTGTTCCAAGAGCTACTAAATTATATTTTGCCCGTGCCTTATGCCGACGTGCAGAGAGAATTTTAGTTGCAGCATCAGACGACAAACATCCAAATTTAGATAGGTTAATGTACTTAAATCGTCTCTCAGATTATCTTTTCACTCTCGCTCGCTTCACAAACTTCAAGAAAAAAGTGAAGGAAGAAATATGGAAGATAGTTTAGCTTCTGTTGTGATATTATTAATTCATGGGACTACTGCCTGAAAGAGAACCGCGAAAAAATCCGTATGAGAATCCTGATGAAGCCTCAGCTTTAAATATAGAAAGAAAAGAGGTTGTAACTCCCGTACCTACACAGTTTAAAGCTCAAGTAACTGATGATAAAGGAAATAAAATAATTTCAACTCCAGAAACTATTAAAGCTGATATTGTAATTCCTGAAATAAATAGGGAAACATTAGAAGTAAAAATCAAAGATGGTGATACAGAAGATTCATCAGTTTGGTCTGCTGGTTACTGGTTAAGAATTCTTAAAAAAGCTATATACTTTGGATGGAAGGTGGTGTTTGATGCGAAGGAAGCAGTTTAGTATATGATTATACCTGATTTAAATACAATATTTGCGTTTTTAATATTAATTATAGTTTTGATCTTTGCAATGTCTGTTGCAGGATATGTTGCATTTATAATATTTAGGTATAGAGGTAGAGAAGAAAAGTCTGTTGATTCAGTTTACTTACAAGTATCTGTTCCTAGATTAAATGAAATAAAAACTGATGCAATGGAGCAGCTTTTTGCTTCACTATATTCGATGAAAAAAGGAGGTTGGAAACAAAAATTTTCAGTTCAACCTGCTATATCATTTGAAATTGTTGCTCGTGACGAGGATATAAAATTTTTTGTTTGGACACCGTCAAGTTATAAAGATTTAGTAGAAAAACAAATACACGGTGCGTATCCAGATGCTGAAGTTAAAGAAATTCAAGAAATAAATATATTTGACGGCCCGCCTGCCGGCGAGGCAAGAAAAGTTGCATATAAATCATTTCAGCTTTCAAAAGCTAATTTTTATCCACTTAAGACGTTTAAAGATTTGCCAACTGATATATTATCAAGTTTAACATCGAGCCTCGCTCGGATGGATAAAGGAGAAGCTGCTTGTGTCCAAATTTTAATTTCTCCCGCAGAATCTGACTGGCAAAAAAATGGTGGCAAGTTTATATCCGATACTAAAAAACAGGAAAGTAGTTCAGAAAGTGCTAAATACTCAGTTTCAGGAAAAGCTTTAGAAGCTATAGAAAATAAAATAAGTAAGCCTGGGTTTGAAACCTCAATTAGAATAGTTGTTGTAGGAACTACAAAGGAAAAGGCTAAAACTCATCTTGATAATATCGCATCGTCGATTGGACAAGTTGCGGGAGAACATAATAGCTTAGGTGGCAGAAAAATATATAACAAAGGTGGTTTTATGCAAGATTTTCTATATAGATATCAACCAATGTTTAATGTGATGAAGAATCACATCTCTGTTTTGAATACTGAAGAACTTGCAACACTTTTCCATTTTCCAAACAGACAAATAACAACGCCGCATATTCACTGGTTGCATTCAAAAACTGCTCCTGCACCTTCTGAAATACCAGAGGAAGGTCTGTATATGGGTAAAAGTGTATATAGGGGAGTCGAAAGAAAAATTGCCATGGGAGACGATGACAGAAGACGACACATGTTTATTATTGGAGCAACAGGTACAGGTAAAACTGAGCTTCTTAAAAGCATGATTATGCAGGATATCAATAGTGGGAAGGGAATTTGTTTTATGGATCCGCACGGTGATGCAGTTGAGGATATCTTAAAAATGATACCTCCAGAAAGAGCAGAAGACGTTATCTACTTTAGGCCGTCCGATACCGAAAGGCCAATGGGACTAAATTTAATGGAAGCTAAAACTGAAGATGAAAAACATTTTGTTGCTTCATCAATTATTAACATGATGTATAAACTTTTTGATCCTTATAAGACTGGTATTGTTGGACCCCGTTTTGAGCATGCAGTTAGAAACGCCATGCTTACAATTATGTCAGAGCCAGGGACAACTTTTGTCGAACTTATGAGAGTTTTGACTGATGCTAGATATGTTCAGGAGTTACTTCCTAAGGTCACTGATCCAATTATTAGACGTTATTGGACTGATCAAATAGCACAAACTAGCGACTTTCATAAGTCAGAAGTGTTAGATTACATCACTTCTAAGTTTGGAAGATTTGTTACCAATAAAATGATTAGAAATATTATTGGTCAATCACAGTCATCATTCTCTTTCCGTGATGTTATGGACAATGGAAAAATCTTACTTATTAATCTTGCCAAGGGTGAATTAGGTGAAGAAAATTCTAACTTTTTAGGGCTTATATTAGTCCCACGTATTTTAATGGCAGCAATGAGTAGAAGTGATACTCCAGAGGATCAAAGACGAGACTTTTATTTATATGTTGATGAGTTCCAGAATTTTGCCACACCAGACTTTGCAACAATTCTTTCTGAGGCTAGAAAATATAAATTAAACCTTGTCGTTGCTAATCAGTTTATAGGCCAAATGGAGGAAGAAGTTAAAAATGCTGTCTTTGGAAACGTTGGTACCAAAATTTCATTTAGGGTTGGTGTAACTGATGCAAATTATTTGCAACATGAATTTGCACCTACGTTCGGTGAGGATGATCTCTTAAACGTTGAAAGATTTCACGCATATGTCAAAACAATTGTTATGAATCAACCACAACCACCATTTTCACTAGACACCACACTTGATATGGAAAAGATTAAGGCATTGAAAAATGATAGAACTGCAGAAATAATTATAGAAATGAGTAGGCTAAAACATGGAAGAGACGTTAGGCTAGTTGATGCAGAAATCACTAGACGTGCGAAACTTTAAATGTTATTCTTCTTTTTACAATGAATACCGTCGGAATTATCGGTTATGGTTTTGTAGGGCAGGCAACTGCTAAAGGTTTTGCATCTAGTAAAGAAAATGAAGTCATTTGGTTTGATAAATTCAAAGAGGGAGGATCAACTTTTGACGAAGTAATAGAAAAATCAGAGTTTATTTTTGTTAGTGTTCCAACTCCAATGTTTTCTGACTACTCGGGAATGGACATGAGTATTGTCGAAGAAGTTGTAGAAAATATTGCTGAGAAAGTATCAGGTACAACAAAAATAATTATAATTAAATCTACTTCACTTCCTGGAACAACTGCCAAAATGGCTAAAAGATATCCTAAAGTTAATTTTGCAATGAATCCTGAATTTTTAACACAAGAAAAAGCAAATGAAGATTTTTTAAATCCAACTAGAACGGTGCTAGGTATTAACGAAAAACATATGAGATCCAGCTCCGCTATAGGTGACAGGTTAAAACAGCTTTACGAAACAATACTTCCAGAAGATCAGCCATATTACATAATGGATACAACAAGCGCTGAACTTACAAAATATATGAGTAATTTAATGTTGGCTTCAAAAATACTGCTTGCCAATGAATTTTTCTTTTTATCACAAAAAGTTGGTGCAGATTATGACAAGGTTAGAAAAGCGGTTGAAGCAGACAAAAGAATTGGGATATTTTTAAGAGTTCCTGGATGGGATGGAGATTTTGGTTTTGGAAAAGCATGTTTCCCAAAAGACATGATAGGAATTTTAGGTTTTGCCAAGAAAAATAAAGTAGATATGTCGGCCCTACAAGCTATTTGGGATAAAAATATTAAGATTAGAAAAAACAGAGATTGGGAACACATGCCTCAAGCATTCACTTCAAAGAAATAGTGATATATAATACCTGAATTGGGGTATGTCTTTCAACGGTCAGGAAATTTGTCTTATAAACAAATAACGATGGTTCAACTCCATCCATACCCACCCATGACCGACCTGTCGGGGTCGAGCGAAGCGAAGACCACGACTTTTGCCCATCCCCACGGACTATTTTGTTTTCTAGGAAGAGGTTCGAGCCGAAGATTTTTACGGCGAGGACCTTTTTAAGTTCTAATTCCGCAGACTTAGCAACTTGTTCTACTGTTTGAGCTTCTTTTATCCAATTTCTCATGGGTTCGATCCAAGTTCCTTGATTCTTTTTTAGAGAAAGGATTTGTTCTTCAATTGTTTTCTTTTTAGACATTAATTCATACTTTTTATTTTGAAAATCATCTTTATCTATCACTTGATCCAAGTAGGTATCTAAAAGAATTTTTTGTTTAATGTCTATTCCCTCTAAATCCTTTCTCTTAACTGAAATAACATCAAGGCAAGACTTGGCTATATCAGATTCTTCCTGTTTTAGCTTCAATAGCATCTGATTAGCCCAAGTCTTTTTCAAAGTGTAGTTTTTAAGTAGCGTGGTGAGTTGGGAATGGAGGTCAGTTTCTCGGATGTAACCAAACTGACTACACTTAACCACTTTAGACTTTTTAGTACAATGATAGTATCTAAATATTTGAGAATTGCCATTTTTATAATGTTTGGTATGTATTTCTCCAGTTATGGCCATTCCACACTCACCACACCTTAAAAGTCCAAGAAAAGGTTTTGAAACTCTTTCTATATTGGCATATTTCCACTGAGTATTTCTAGAATTCAAAACTTCTTGGACTTTATCAAAAAGTACCTTTGAAATTATTGGATCATGTCTGCCCTCATATACTTCACCACTCCATTTAAACAAACCTATGTAAAAAGGATTAGAAAGTATTTTATTAGTTTCATCAATTCTAATATTTCTATTATTAGTGGTGATTATACCTTTTGTTGCTAAAAAGCTAGAAATGTCTTTAATGGAAATATTATTTTGGCTATACTGTTCAAAGGCTGAAATTATGAAAGGAGCAATCTTCTTATTTATTACAATAGTTTTGTTGCGACTGTCATTTAGATATCCTTTAACTGCTCTTCCTGGAAAATTTCCATTTCTAGCTTTTTGCCTTAACCCACGACGAGTATTCTCGGACAAGGAATCTACATAATACTTTGATTGACTAAACGAAATTGACAACATAAATTTACCCTGAGGAGTGGGTTCAAACCAAAAGGTATTAAACTTGAGGGCAGACAACC
>ERZ1292625.1249-Hain-H41-01um-R1-1249-length-31732-cov-6_pt1 | contig 31732 bp, 41 predicted proteins | sample MGYA00564400_ERZ1292625 | MGnify/ENA primary metagenome ERZ1292625 (study PRJEB36523, sample SAMEA6512639) | groundwater metagenome | collected 2019-01-08 | study: AquaDiva: Metagenomics assemblies of 32 groundwater samples
CATTAACCCTATAAAGGTATGAAAATAACTAAACTTGCCGTTAAATACTTCGAAGCACAGCAAAATGATTTTGGAACTGCGATCGCATTAAAGAATACTATTTGGCAGATCGCTAGTGATTTGATGAAAGATATTGGAGTAACTAAGATAACGACGGTTTACGAAAAGAAAACTAAAGGTCAGCACTAACCCCCCAGTCCCTAGCCATCTAGGGGCTTCACCGATGGAGAGGTGTGTCGGCAGTGGACAGTACATTGGCGATTCGAAATTACTCCTCTTCATCGGCGAAGTTAATAAACTAACTATAAGATATGCAAAAACAATGCCCAGAATGTAAAAGTTACAAGGTTCAGCAACAGCTAAGCTCAAACAAGGTGTTCGCTTTCTTTCAGATCGTCACAATGACTGGTTTGATGGCCGTTATGGGCGGAGCGATGTTATCGTTCATCGGAATAATTATCTGGCCACTACTTGTCATCTCAATCCCGATGGCGTTGATCGGTGGCGTTCTTATGCTGATCGGTTTTATCCCAGCCTCGATAGGGTATCTAACTGACAAGAAGATGAATTATAAATGCAGTGGTTGTCATTTGTTGTTTCAAGTAACAAAATAAGTATGAAAGATATTCGTCGGCCACAATTAGGTAAATGGTTCTTCGAGTTCGGTATCAGCAAGCCAGGACACATCAGCGAAATGGGCTGGTATCATTTCAGACTATGTTGTTTCAAATTATTAGAGGCACCAAAGGAGGGAGGCACGATCAAGTCAACACCCCATCAAGGTTTTGTGATAACATTCCTATTCTGGTTTCCTTTATGGTTCTGAAATACTGGTTACGTTTTAGAATAGCTTTGTTAGGCCGAAAGCTACTTCAACTTCATCTGATTCCTTTAATGGATATTAGACGGATTGAGCAAGACAAAGCCAAAGCTAGAGACAGAATGAGAATAGCTGTGACAAAAGAAGCGGTTATCTATCAGAAGCGAAACACACTTATCAACAGGCTAGAAAGCTTGAAATGATAACAAGGTATGTTATAATATAGCTACGCAAACTGGCTCGCACGTTTAATCTTCTTCTGTCTCGTATTTATATGAGAACTTAACAGAGGTCGCAAGAACGACGATCTGGTCAGCATAGCTGGTTAGAGAAACGGTTATCTCACGGCGCTCATAACGCTGAAATAAATGGTTCGACTCCATTACCAGCCACCAAACAAAATAATTCCTTAACCAAAAAGAGTATGTCGCAAATCCAAGGTTTAGTTTATTACATGAAGCGTGAGGGCGAGGACGGTAAAATTGGCCCAGTGTTCGATGTAGTGCAGTTGGCGGAAACCAGCCCATTTATCGCTATCCTAGAAGAACGAAACTACTACAAGTGTGCAAAGGAAGAATGGGAAAAGGAAACTGGCCTAGTCGCTGGTGATATGGACGCTGACGGTGATCTCGATCACGCTGACCGAGTTATCATTGCCGAAGTAAACGAACAGGTCGCCGAAGAAACTGCCAGTGCTGAGGAAGCTAAAGCTGAACACGAACGAGTCGAAGGCCAAGGTTAGTTTCACGTGAAACAAAAAAGCCACCCCAGAAATGGAGTGGTCTTTTTATTATCGGGTCATAGCAGTTGGAATAAGATTGACGAAATAACCTGATAAGTTAGTAGAGTAATTTATATTTTGAAGTTCAACAAGATAGATACGATCTTTGATAAAGCAAAGTCCTTCAATGTAAGTATCGTCAACTGTGTAGGCGACTGTATCAATCGTTGTGCCAGCCGAATCGAATCGTCGGAGTAGGTTATTAGTTGTGTCGATGCAAATATATCGTTGGTTGGTATTGTCGTAAACGAACCCGATACTATTTGCGAAGTTGGAAACTACTGTATCTAGTGTAATGCTATCAACGTAAGTAATCGTTGTACCAGCGATACCTGAATAACGACGAATACGATTTGTGGCATCACAAATTAATAGATATGAGTTTGTAGAATCATGCCCATATATTCCCTGAGCAGTTGGAGCTGTTCCTGACACGGTAACAGCCGTTCCATTTTTACTTGGACTTGTAGCTGCTTCCGAAGTCCAAACATCAGTTCCAATATATAATATGCCCGAAAGGGTTGAGTCGATAGTTGTGTCGTCTACGAAAGCACTAACTTGGAACGCAGCCCCAACATCATTAGAAAATGAAACTTTCCATTGACCAGAATCATCTTGCGTGTTGTCCCAGTCAGCGATTGCAAGAAGTTTTGTAGTTGCATCACTAAAACCTGTACCAGCCACCAAAGGGTCATCATGGTTACTAAATATTGGAAAGTTATAATTTGTTACCTGAGCATTATGCGTATGCAATGCACTTGCGTCACTTGTCGCTCCTGCTGTTAATGTTGCTTTATTCGCCGACGTAATATCAACACCCTTTTGCGATAACATTTGAAACTGTGTCCCGTCGTACATGATAGTAACTAGCTGTCCGCTTTCAATATCGTTCGCCTCTAGTGCCACGTCATGATCTTTGAGGATGTTTTTAGCGGCCTGACCGTTTACCGCAATAGTCGCAGCTCCAGTATTAGCAAAGTTAGATAGGAATTTGAATACCTGACCAGCGGCATACACTGGCATATCCGAAGACACGGCCAAGACGTAGGCGTTTGCTGATCCAGTAGTCAATGCGTAGTCTCCAGCGTTTTGTAGAACGTCGTCACGAATGGCGTTAATACCTGCCGCTAAAATATCGGCTCCGGCGACTACTTCTGCTGATAATAGATTTCCAGGCATAAACTAATATTTTAATCCTTTAGCTCGTCTTTCTGCTTTATGGTGAGTGAGATGCTGACCTATTGTCATAACAATTAGGTTTTCGATGCGGTTGTCAAGTTTAATCCCATTTATGTGGTGAACAACCTCACCTTTAACAAGTTTACGATTCAGCTTTTTCTCCATAATAACACGATGTTCAATCTCCCACCTGCCGTTTACTTTAACAAGTTTATATCCATGCGCTAGACCATTTTTGAAGCGAGGGTTGCCTTTTCCGGCCCAACGCTTCTCAGCTTTTTTCCACACCTCCTTCATGTAACCCATCTGACCATTCTTATATTGCAACTTGAGATCTGCTGACTTTCTCAATGCTGTCTCTGAACCAGCCTTGAAATGAGATTCCTTCCCGAGCCCGTGTGCCTTTGCGTTATTGGAAAAGTTTATTTTTGCGCATTCTTTTGAGCAGGTCTTCATTTTGTCTTTATCGCTTTTGCGGACAGTGACCTTTTTGGAACAGATGGCACATGAGATTTCTGACCTACCGTTATCGTGGTAGCAATTATTCGAACAATAGATTACCTTGCTCCACTTATTTGGCGATATTAACTTCGGTTTCTGAAAGAACTTCTTGCAAGTCGGACATTCTTTTACATTCATAGAATATTTTATTACCCCTGAATGCTACCCCAGCTCGGACTATCTGTCAAAGTCTTATCAACTGATAGTGAGTGTGCTCTCGACTGTTAAGCTCTCTACCGATGATTTTACGATGCTCGTCGTAAGGAAGTGTGACAAAAGCTGTCCAGTGTTTACCGTTCCCGTTCCTGAAATATGCCAGCCAGCTTCTTCAAACGTGCCTGTGACTTCGGTCGCCGTGTAGAAGTTTGAAAGGTAAGCGATATTATTTGAACGTGCCACAGATGATGTGGCTTTGCGATAAGTCTCGGTTGTAAGTTGTGTATCACCATTAGCAGGTGCAGTTGCTGACGTTCCTAGCGAGCCATAGTTAGCTCCGTCGTCACCTGAATAAGTATTGTCTCCTGTAATCCAGCGAGCAATAACGGCACGGCCAACCGTTGGGATAATGTTGTGCACCTCGATCTGATTAACTAGCGTCAATGATTGAAGCTCCTTATAAAGTTGGCGTAACAAAGCATCTTTTTTGGCTTGAACAGCACAGATAACAGCATTAAAAGTATTGATATGTCCTCGCTCGTCAATACTCCATTCGTTTGGCAGTCCAAGTCTAGCCATTAAAGCAAACTTATCATGACGAACTCGACGAAGAGCATCATCATAGATTTTAGATTCCTTAATAATATCATTTTGGATACTTACTGCCTTTGGGTGACGAATATCACAAATTGAAAGTTTGTGCAGTCCGTCGATGCCCATCTTTTCGTTACCTTTTTTGTTATCTACCATTTCCTCGTTTTGTATAATCATATGTTTATTTCCATTGAGCTAGATTCCAACGAGCGTCGCTTGCGTCAGGTTGCCAAAGATAAGGGTCAGTCGTCATGCTCCGATCGGTTGCCGTCTCACTTGGCGTTACTGATATTGTATCATTTCCATCAACACTCTCGGTAGCGGTGAAAGTATTTGATTCTGTTACCGTGATCTCAACGTCTTCGTTAGCTAACGTATCAATGACCTCGTTCTCATCAATGTTGCGTTCTGACAAGGCGTTAGATAACTTCTGGAAATACTCGATCAGTCCGAATAGTGAACTGGCACATTGGGCCGAAAAGCGAGGATAATCGTTCGTGTAATCTACTTTCACCTTTTGGATAACGAACGTGTCGTCTATGGCCCGATTTGAGTCTGTCACACGGATTAACTGGCCACTCTCTAATCCCTCAAAATCTGTGGTGAAGCTGACTTTTACTATCGGATTTGAATAAGCATCAATTTCGGCTTGTCCTCGATTTCGTACGGCTTCCGTACTATCAAGACTTGAATCAGTAATGACCGCACCATCGAAGATGCCGTCTCCACCGAGCAAGGCTTTCATCGAAGTAATAGAGGCACTGTCCTGTACCTGAATACGAATCGGGATAACTTCCTGATACTTGAAAAGCAAGAATGAAGTCGTCGGCAAAGTTGCCGTAGCACTTCCAGCCCTGATTGATTTTTCATTATAATTGTAAACGTAATTGACGGTCGTTTCATCGACTAGGTTTTCAACGCCAACGGTTTGTGTGGTAGCGAATTTTGAGAAAGTATCGCCACTCGCCTGAGCTGTGACTGCCTCGACTGTGAATGAGTTGGCATCAACGTAGGTTATTTTACGGACGGCGTTGCTCCTCGTTCGGTTGACGATGTAATCACCATCAGCAAGGCCGTGTGCTGTTGCCACAACCGTCGTAGTCGTAGTCAAAGCCTCCATTGTATCGGTCGATGAGTTATCATCAAGGAAAATGGTCAATGTCTGAAACGTGTTCTTCATTATCCATTCCCGAACCGCCGCATCGCCGTTTACCACCTGAGTATAATAAGAGTCAGATGTTTTCGTTCCACCTCGAACAACCTGACGATTTTTCAGTTGTGAAGTATCTACATCGACACTCAATTTATCAAAGTTGTCGCTAGTAGTAGTAAGGTCAAAAGGTGAGGTATTTGTTTCACGATCAAAGAAATGAATATCACGGTCATAGTCAATATACCAATAACAGGCGACTGTATCGGCCATACTATCAATCAGAACCGTTGGCTTTTTGAATGACGCACGAATATCGTCGAATACCGTCGTTTCTTCAAAGTTATACATCGTGAAACTACCGTCGGCCGTGATACGAACGTCGTCGATGATAATTCCCGATGATGTTGTTTCAGCTACGACAAAGGCGAGATAATCCGTCGCAGTCCAAACTGGCGTACCTGTTTCGGTCGCTATGTTTAGAGACAAAGAAATGAAGTGCCAGTCGGTGTCGGTTTCTGGCGTGAATGATCTCAATGAATAGTTTGAGCTGTCTGAGCCTAAACGTACCCCTAGCGTCGTCATTCCAGTCGCAGACTTCCGCTTATACCAAAAAGTAATATTGCCCTCCGTAGGGCTTCCTGAGGCCGTACCAGTGAGGTCTGAAAGGTCGGCCGAGGCTGGTGTTCCTGCAAATCTCGCCGTGCCACCCGAAAACGTCCAGTCAAAACTAACCGCACTCGTTCCTTGTAGGATAGAAGTCGTGTAAATCGTTGGGTTTGTTCCGTCGTTTGCCTCTATCCATTCAGCCTGAACCGCCGCACTGTCGGCATAATCCATGTCGTCCAGCTCTCGGTTATAGTTGATCGTCGTATTCAATGCGTCGTTGATAACATATCGGCTATCAACATCGGCCCAAGTATCGTTGATGTTCTTTTTATCAAAGATTTTAGTGTAGTCGGTACAGCTGATCTGATACTCAACCTGTGTCAGAAGTCTTGGGTTTCCTTTTTTGACGTATGTCGTCGTCCCAGCGAATATCTTTCGGCCACAATTCTCGTTCGCACTGTGAGCATTCAACATCGCCACCGATAGCGTGATATTAACTTGTCCCGTTGCTCCAGCGACGATTGCCGAGATAATGACACGCTCCTCGTTAGCCGTTCCGATACCGAGCCAGAAGTATTGCCCGACACGGAATTTATACTTATCCAGGATTGAAAAGCCAGAAGCCAAATCATCGTAAACAATGACGGCCGTACCAGAAGCACTGACTAATCTAACGGTATCGTAAACTTTAACTTCTTGATTCTCGCTAGGTGCTGTATACACTCCTGGCATCAATGTAAAGTTGCAGGTATTCGCTTTGTTTTGAATCTGATCGACAATGCCAAGACTGCCCTCGTCAAGATAGGCAGTATAATCTGTGGCATTGATTCGAAGTTTTATCACACTAGACTACGGCAAAATGCTGTTTGAATACTTCCATAATTGGATTGCCAATTTTATCCATAATGTCATCGGTACTCATCACAGTTGGGTTATTTATCACGATAGTTACCCCACCACTCCCCACACTATTGTTTCCAGTTAAAGGCGTTACCCTAGCCCCACGAGGAAGTGAAAGTATTTCTGGGCCGTTTTCACCAACCATAGCTGAACCAGCAGAAACAACATCACCACCTTTAGCGAGTAATGGAATGGTAGAAATTTTGATAGGTGTCATGCCGAGAGCCGCCGCACCTTTCGCCATAACCGAGTTCACTGCGTCAATGGCTTTATTGATCTGTCCAAGCACCCAATTAATACCAGACTTAACTGTGCCTTTTACCGTTTCCCAGATAGATGTAACAACCGCACCAGCACCAGTCCAAAAGTTAGACCAGACTGCACTTAGAGCTTCCACGGCTGGCTTGAAGAAGTCGCTCAATTCTGTCAGATGTTTTATAACAAGAGCTTTCATTATTCCCCAGATAGTTGAAAGGAATGTACTCATAAATCCCCAGACAGTAGACCAAGCCGTTTTGAGTTCTTCTAATTTCAAAGTTATGTGATCTTTGATTAAGTTGAAAGCATTAACTATACCCTCCTTTATCGACTCCCAAATGGCAAAAATATCAATGCCCATCGTCTCAAAGCCAAGTAGAATCAATCCAACAACGAATTGAATCCAGCCTGTAAAAAAGGCCGTAATTCCGTTGAAAATCGTTAGGATAACATTCCAAATCCCCTGTAAGATAGCTTCAACACCCACCCAAAGTTCGGTTAATTTCGCCACGATATAATCTTTTGCCTCTCCTGTCTTTGTTTTTACCCAATCCCAAACTTCACCAGTCTTTGCTTTGATAAGATCCCAGTGAGTGATAACCAATACAACCGCCGCAACTAATAAACCGAAGCCGATCGTTATAGCAAGAATGATCCCAATGAGTGGGGCCATTGCGATACCAGTTGCAATAGAAAACGTCGCAAGAGCTCCGACCAAGATAACAAGTGGCGACATCACAACCAGTAATGCACCGATTCCAAGGACAACCATAGAAATAGTGTTGGCTAGTTCAGGATTCCTCTCGACCCAACTTCCTATCGCCTCAACAATCGGAACGATAATACGCAGCAAACTTTCCATGATCGGCTTCAAACCAGTACCAAGTTGTGCATTAAGATTCTCAAGGTCTGCTGTCAAAATACGGCTTTTATTCGCAAATTGGTCACTCGTGTTCGCAAAATCTCCAGCGATCTTCTCCGTCTGCTCCATAAATAACCCAAGCCGTGCAGTTGTCTTTGTTTCTGCGTCCATGTCTTCCTTCAAACCGATCATTCCCTCTGAAAGAGCATATGCCTTAACCGCTGTTTCGCTTAATCCAACACCAAAGTACTCGATCGGATCTGCCTCACCACGCAAACCAGCCTGAATAGCTGTAAGTGCCTGGCTTAGATCGGTGTTAAATACCGATGCCATGTCTGCTGCACGTTGTGCGAGAATGACCGACTGATCCGCCGCTTCGGCTGCCGAGAACCCCATGTTTTGTAACATGGCTCCGATTGGTGTGACCGCCTCAAAAAAAGCACGTTTTGATAATCCAGCACTTTGAGCTGATATTTCACCAAACGCAAAAATAGTATCAGAAGATTCTTTGAAAATTACATTAACTGCGTTGATACTCTCCCCTAAGTCGCTTGCATTCTTGATCGCAAGACTAGAAGCTGCCACAATCGCTCCTCCAGCGACAAAGAAAGCAGCACCAACTTTCTTGGTGATATTCTCAATGCCTCCAAGTTTTTCGGTCATGCTTCGACTAGCTTTAGTGGTAGTCGCCTCCATCTCTGATACTTCATCAGTAATGTGCTTGATACCACCACTTGCCTCATCAACGAGCTTGACCAGAATGTCGATATTTTCCGCCATATTAGTTTTTCATCATAGGGCGAAACTTCGGCTGAGATTTTTGGTTTCCTGCCCTTTTGTTTTCTTCCTTAACTTCTTCGCTCATTATATGGATAAATTCTGCCATTCTTCGAGCATCTTCTTTCCACCAACTAAGGCCGAACTTCTCGCTCATTCGGTAGTCAAGGAGTGCAGGGTCAAACTTCTTGCCCCTGACGGCCTGCTCTATGCTACCAAGTCTTTTTTTTCAACGGTCATCAAAGGGGTAATAGATTCGACCATTTTATTGATCGTTCCGATTTCTAATTTTGAAAGTGTCTCCTGTGTGATAGGTGCGACTGTTCCGTCTGAAAGTTGAAAATTCCACTCTTTAACTAGCTTTACCAAAAAGCCCATGATTTTGCCCATGTCATTTTCACCAGTTTTCATGTCTCCGAATTGACTGACAAAGCCATAAGAAAGACGGGTCGGAATCTTAATCCAATCACCATCGCCCATGTCCACGGTCTGTAACTCATTGTCGTCAACGAATCGGTACATAAATAATTTGATAAAAGGGGAGGCAGTTTACCCACCTCCCTATTTTCTTAATTAGTAGCTAGCTTGGTTATTTCGCAACATGACTTTGACTTCACGATCATCGTTGGCATCTCTGAAGCAGTCAAACTCGATTTCCTCCTCGATAATGCCGTCGCCTGTAAGGTTGGCATTGAAAGGACGGAAACGAACATCTGGCAAGTCGAAGCGCAGACATTGTCGCTCGCTTGCATCTCGTCCGTTGTTGAATTCGATCTTGTCTGGGTTGTCAGTCGTAGTCACGTTTCCTGTGCTTGCCGATACTGCGGTGAATTCAGCGAGGGCGTCAATCGCCGCTGCAACGGTAGCCACGGCATTGTCAGCAGTATCTGCATCGAGTGTGATCGTCAGCAACTTGCCAGATAACGAAGCGGAAAGTGTTGAAGTACCCTGCACCACCTTAATCGCATAATCATTGCTTACGTCCGTTGTGGTAACAGAAGTGACAGTAACTGTGCCTGCTCCACTTGATTCAAGAACGGCAGTCGCAGCCGCAGCACTATTTGCTTGTAAGATACTCCCAAGGAATTGAACACGGAGCGTTGTCTGTTCGTTAGAACGTAGCATGTCAATCATCTCTGGACTGATATGGAATTGCTTGATTTTACCTGAGGCTTTGAAACCCTTTAGCAAGACAGTCGCTGGCATACGGTCAACAACATCACGACCAGTAGCGGCCCAGCGTGGCTCTAATCCATTCTCAAAAGTCAATTCCATGTCTTCTACGTTTGTCTTTGCGGCGAGGTTCTGAATACCATTTGCACCAGTACCGATATAAACTTCAGCACCACCAGCCCAGATAAACTCGTTGCTCATGTCGTAATCCTCTGGAGTTGTTCCAGTTGTTCGGGCCTTGATAACGACAATGTCATTTACGCCTAGTGAAGCTCCGATAGTGGAAACAGCAAGGGTATTTTCATCTGTAACGGCGGTGATCGTTAATTCAGCAAGGGCTGTACCGCTTGGGTCGGTGTCATTCAACACTTGGATTGTGTCGCTGGTGGTCAAACCACTAGTCTGATCGAGCAATAAAGCCGTACCAGAAGCCGCCGCCAAAGTGACACGGGCGTTAGTGAATGAGCGTTGAGCCTGAACGGTAACAGTCATTACTAACTTGTTGCCATCAATCTTGAAAGACAAAACTTCAATTCGGCAACCGAAGTATCGAGAAACATAATCTTCACCAGCCATTTTAACGTCCATCGTATAGGTGACGAGCGTGTTGAGAGGCTCCCAAACGTGCTGTAATGAGGTCAAAGCGGTCAAAGTAGTGACAACATCTTCACCAAAAGCACCATTGAAGAAGAATCCGACATTGTTAGGCTCGACGATAATCTCGAAGTCACCAGTGGCAACGCCGACTTTATCAAGGACAGGTCGCATGTTGTTTGAACGATTGCCAGCGATTGAGTCTACAATAGTAAACGCCCAATCGGTAACCATTGATTCTGAAAGGATTTCAATTGGTTGATCTGGATATAAAGGAGTTCCTGATGTGGCCTCTTTCTTGATGACTAAGTAACCGAGTTTTGTATATGACGTTGCGGTAGACATAAGAATTTATTATTTTGAGGTGGACTCGGCTTCTGGTTTCTCCGATTCCTGTTTAGAAGTGACCTTTTGCTCTTTCGGTTCTTTGACGAGGGTCGATACTTTCGTTCCATCTTCGAGAACTGTCACGACGAATTTTGGTGTGTATTCCATATGATTTTTTTTATTAGTCAATGCTAGTATATCACCCTAAGTACGATTTGGGCGATCGTACGCCGAGAATGTCACGACTGCTTTCAGGCGTTGGATATTGTTATCGACTCTGGTAATCGAATAATCGACCTCCATATTGTCCGTGTATAGCACCTTCGAGCTTACTGAAAGATTGGCATTAATAATACCCATAACGGTTGATGTTTTCAGATCGCCATCAGTCTCTCTATCCTCGATTAAAGCCTCGACCGCCGCCAAAGAATCAAGGGCAGTCCCTTGTCCGCTAGTATTATCGTAATAGTTTTTCAAATTGACCTGAATCTCAACGGCAATGCGATATTCAGCATTATCTCTGATCGTCCCACTATGGGATTGCTTTGTGCTGATCGGATAAATCATCAAAATTGGTAGATCATCGACGGCGATCACGTCCTGTTTACCGTGGAAATATCGAACAAACGTCGTAGAAAACGTCGTCGATAAGAGAGTTAGTAATGCCGAGCAAATAGCGTTCATTTGATTGAATCACGAATGAATAGATTGAAAATCTCGTAAATCTTGCCTTTCAGCTTTTCGGTAGCGACGATCATTTTACGTTGTGGCAGATTGTCCGTGCCCAACTGGTGATATTTGAAATACTTAGTTGGGTTTGAAACTCGCACCATAAACGATGAGACTTCTTTCTCAAAGGCATTCATCATCTTTCCTGTGCGAACCAAGATGCCAGCACTTCCATAACCAAGCCTTTGTTTTTCTCGAATAGTATCAGCCTTCAATTTTGCCCAAGGCGAACCGAGCCGAGAACCCTCTGACGGAAAGTTGTCTTTGAACTCTTGTATCAAGAACTCACCTGTTTCGGTTAGTGCTTTTTTTGGTGATCCTACGGCCTTAATAGCTTTATCAAGCCTAGCCATTACAGCTTTTGACCCATTTATACCTATCGTGAAAGGCATACTAAAAATCACCGTTCATCGTGAACTTATTTGAAGTATCATTTTCATCTGTTTGGCTTGCGGTTGTTGGATAGAATGACAATCTATGGGTCGAAGCGACTGGCAATTCAACACCGACAAAGTTGTAAAGTTTTTCAGCTTTTGTCTTAATACTTTTTAACGTACTCATCGCAAGAGCAAGAAGTTTATAGCCGTCTTTATCCGTTCCCTCGCTTTCTGGGCCGTATTCCACGATCATCAAACGAGCGACTGCGATGTCTGTGACAATAGCCTCGACGAATGGCAACGTGACCTGTGTCACCGTTCCACCAGTAGCCGTAATACCTGAAACAGTCTGAGGGTCTGTGGACGTTATAGTAACGTCTGCACTGTCATCGGCCACCTTTGAGTAGATTGTGACCGTTGCACCACTCCCAAGGTTATCTGTGACGAATGACGTGGCACTAGCCGAGGCTGTGCGGAAGCGGTCGGCCGCTTGGGAGGCTGTAAGGCTTGAAGCTATAACCACGGCAAAGCTCTCACCATTTATGGTGATCGTCATCGTTAATGCTCCTGAACCTGTACCAGAAAACACGATTGTCTGAGTGTAATACTTTGGAAGTTGGAGTGTATAAGCATCACCAACCGAACTGTCAAAGGTATTTTCAGCACGAGCAATAATTGACGAAATAAAAGCGTCAGTTATATTTGTGTTCCCTACCATGCCAGAAGCTTGGCGTACCTTTGTGACAGTCGTATACATATTTATTTGATCGACGAAGTTGTAATGAAACGGAGGCCGATGTTAATGACTTTGTTAATGAATAACAGTCCAGCGACCAGTTCGGGAGTCATTGGAAACGTACCAGTAGCCAGCAAAATAACTTCACCAGTAAACAGCAGAATGTTTCCTAAGATTGTTTTTGATTGATACCACTTTTTTGATGTTGAAGTAATAATCATATTATTTAGCTAAGAATTGTTTTGGCATTTCATCGTACATGAATGGAGTCTGATCGACTGCACCAGCGAATCCATTTCGTGTATTGCGAGTCCAACCTGATGGTCGGTATTCACAATGCAAGTGTGGAGCTGTGGAGAAGCCAGTGTTACCAGATAGTCCGATGATCTGCTGTGCTTTTACTTTGTCGCCTTTTTGAACGTATGGCTTGGTTAAGTGGCCATAGATTGATAGTGCACCGTCCTCGTGTTTGATACGGATATGAACACCATAACCACGAGTGTCCCAGCGAACGGTTTCGACCACACCGTCACGCATAGCTGACACATAACGCTTACCCAGAGGACTATCAATAAAGCGAGTTCGGTAATCTAAACCGTCATGCCCCTTTAGGCCGAATTGCTTATAAACTTCTGGCCGTGCTCCGAAGCCCTGAGTGATAAACACTTTATCTAGTGGGTGAAATAGATGTTTCATATACACAATATTCAGTTAGAACGGACTTAATTATTGATATATCTTGGGTTCCTGTCCGTGAGTATCGAAGACCAATAAGCGTGGTGATCGCTATGACTGAGACAATTATAATAACTGAACAATAATATATCTTAGTCACTAACGATATCTGCATATACGAGTGGATTCAACTGACCTATTAACTTGTCTAATTTGCTGTTCATTTCTTGTCCATCACGTCTAATTGTCGCTATGTCTTCCGCTTGTCTTTCAGCTACAACATTAAGAGTTTCAATCTTATTATACATTATGCCCGTGCTGAACGCCCAGCCGATAACAATGATTACAGCAGTAATAGGGACTAACGTATCTTTCGTAATGACTGATTGAGACATAGTGACTGATTGAGACATATAGCTGTTTTAATAAACCTCTAACCAATTCATAGTCGCCGATACGGATGCTGTGCCACTTAGGGCTGTACAAACTATCGAGACGTTGATCGGACTTCCGCCAGCAGCATCTAGGACGATTGGAAGTTTCGATAAGAGCGATGTAGTAGTCTTCCCACCGGAGCTTCCTTGCCCTGCAACTGCATAACCTGATAACAATAGTATACCACCCGTTACGGTTGTACCTGCCGTGTCGTATTCTGTAATACTGCTGGCACCAGCACTTGCAAAAGATGGAGAGCCACCAAGCGCACCATTATAAATTACCTCGTAAAAAATATCGTTTGTCTTTGTAAGTATTTCAAAGTACAGATCCCGAATCGAACCTCTATTAACGATTGAATTGAATGTTGTCTTTGGTCTAATTGATAACACGTTACGTCTGGTTGTCACCTGCGTAACAGTCGTGCCAACAGGAGTGCTAGCTGTTATGCCAGTTGCCAATTCACTTGAATCTTCTGTGATAACTGAAAAGCAAGTAGTCTTCACGACTGTCTCACTGCTCGATGTTCCTGTATTCGTGATCTCTGCTCGCACTGGCAAATTTGCTGTGGTCATGTAGGCAACCTGGTTGACGTTCGCATGTTGAAATTGATGGAAATATACAATATCTCCTGCTGGAGAATACATACCAAAATGTACTATTCCTGAACCAAGCCACTGAAAATCTATAACAAAGATGTTGTCTTTGGATAAATCCAAAATAACGCCGCTAGCACCCGTTCCGTCAACTTTATCCATGTTGAAAGCAGATTGTGGCACGCGCGTATTTACGACGCTTCCCGATGTAAAACTTCTAACAACTACACCGAATGTAGCGCCATCACATTCAAAATATAAACCATTTTTCGAATCAAAATAACCGAGCCTTTGGCGTACATTGGCTTTTGGTATCCCAAGTACCGAACTCGCTAAAATCAACTGAGACTTCCCAGGGATATAACGATTATACTGACGACTCTGTAAAGCGGCACTATCACCGCTTGTCATTCCTACCAGTAGCTTTGTTCCTGATTCATTCGGGACATGCGTTACAGTTCCAGCACCAGCAAGAATTGTCTCAAAGAACAGTGGAGAAATGTCGTATTCGTTTATTGAGTCAATCACCGTATGTGGTGAAGAAATACGAAAACGACCAAAGGCGTCTAATTGCGCTCCTTTTCTCAATAATATGCTAGCCGAACTTGTTTGTCCGAACATATATTTTTTGGTTATGAGAGACCAAGTCTATTCTGAGGAATGGTGGTTCGTGCCTTCATAGGTGTCTCTGTTGAACTCCACGTTACGCTTGCACCCAGTGTTCCATTGTGTGCACCGGAACCGAGTGATGCGACTGTCGTACCCGAGCCTTCTGTAATATCGTAATAATCTACTGGAGCAACGCCTGAGAATTTACTGTCATAGAAATCATCTGCAACTTCTGTAACAGTCCATTCATGGTCGGATACGAAAGGCTTAGCAAGAAACATTGGCTGATTTGCTGATGCACCCGTCCAGCCTCCCCATTTTGTAGAAACTCCTGTCGCAACAATCGTTGCTGAGAGCGTCGCCGTTGAAGAAACTTGCGATTGCAACACTCCGTCCCAATAACATTTTACCCCTGCTGCCGTCGAAGAGCCGTCGTAAGTAAAGACGATACGAATCCAGCGATTTAATGGAGGGACTGCATAGTTTGCCTTTAATTCATTCGTGTTCAATGTATTGATAAGCCAGAAGCGAAGAACGCCAGAATCAATACGAATCAAGCGACCACGAAATGGTGATCCAGATTGATACTCTGACCAGATATGCGCTGATCCTGCGAGATAACGTTTTACGTTAATCCACATTCCCACAGAGAATGCTTGAGTGCGTTCAAAGAGGTAAGTATCCGTTCCGACACTCATGTCGTTTGTGTTCGAGCCTGGAAAGCTCAAAGCATACGGATAATTTTTTACTGATATTCTTCTTGTTGCTGCTGTTCTCATATTTAGGCGACGGCTCGGTCATTTCGAGCGAGCGTGTAAAGAATAGTTTTAGCCGCTAAATTCTTGCCTGCAGTCGTGTAGTGAATCCCATCAGCATTTCGAAGAGTAGTAGGACTAACCGCTGTACTTCCTACTGTCGCACCGAAAGCAGTATAAATATCCGCTGAGATATAGTTATATGTCACTTTTCCACTAGTGATCAGTGTGTTGAGGTCTTGGACGAATGTAAGTGGATCGCCTGCATACTCAAACGGAATCAAGGTATTAAGCTGACATTCCCAACCCTCCGCCTGAGCAAGGAGAATAAGGTCACGTTGCTTAGCATGAGCTTGAGCCGCCGTCTTTGCCTCAACGGCAAAATCATTATTTCCTGTCCCAACGATCATCACATTTCTCGCTCCAGTTACTTTGTAGGGAGTAACGAATGTCGCATAGTTATCAATAACATCTTGCGTTGAATAGCCGCCAACACCTTTATTACGAGTAATAAGAGCATCGCCAAGTCGACGTTTAGTCATCTGCTCAGGCCACATGAGTCTATGTGTAGGGCCGACGTTCGAGTCTCCAACCGCAACGACATTAACCATCGAGCTAAGCGTTCGCATTTCTACCCAATCGAATTTTTGAGTTGTTGAGGTCAATCCGATACCATGATTTGTACCGAGGAATCCGTTAACATCGGCGGAAATGCTTTCAAGTTCAACGTCTACGTTACCATCGGCACGCATGCAAACTCCATGTAGGCAGTTTTCGAATACTATTCCAGAGAATGTATAAGTATTTCCTGCGGCAAAGCTCGCAATAGCCGATGAGCCAAACGAAGTGTAGACACCAGCAACAAACTTTCCGATATTAAATGTTCCGTTTGATGGATCAATATACACAACAAGGTAGTCCGTAGCTGACGTTTCTCGTAGGTGGATTTGTGGATAGCCTGCAACGCTTGCACCAGCACGAGTAGCAATAGAGGCATTACGGGATACGAAACCAGAGCGAGTATATGCACTCGTTCCTGCGCCTCCAGCACCAGCTGTAATAGTCATTACGCCGTTTGCGATGCTGTAAGCACTATCAACCCATGCGCCAGTTTTTACCCAGCCATTGTCTGTGCTAAAGTCGTCCACAAAGATTGACATAAATGGGAATTAGACTTCATAGAAGAAGTTGAGACGAATTGCTCTAGTAGCATTATTTTGGTCGGCCCCAGTTACCTGAACAACTGCTGATGTTATTGCACCTGCTGTATCTGACTGCATTTTCAGAGTAATCGATGTTGTCCCTCCCATAATGAATCCGAATGCTGGCTGTTCTTCTGTGCTATTTGATACTGTTCCGGCTGCAAAATCGCCTTGTGGTTGGCTTGCTCCAGCTGCAAGTGGAAGAGCGATGTCTATTGTTCCTGTTCCAGCTCCTTCTGCTCCGCCGTCTCCTGTGAGATAGATAGAAACGAAGCAACGATTGCCGATACGGGTATATCGTCCAGAGTTTGTTGTATAAACAGGGGTCGTGTTACCAGCTCCGCCGACAAGCGAAACGGTTGGTGTGAATGTTCCTGCTGAATACGGCCACATTGGGCCAATTTGTCCAAACATATTACTTGAATAGCACTGTGGCGAATAAGACCGATCCTGCGATAGTCTTTAATACCATTGTTGTTGAAGCTACGATAACGATACCGGCCGTTGCTGCCACACCAGCGTCGAAGTGTCCTGTATCAAACGAGGAATCAGTACCCGTTGTGTGATTCACTGGAACTGGCGTAATAAGATGTGTTACTGCACCGTCGGCTGTGAGCGTCGCTGAATCAAGGAATTGAATGTAATAAATATCCGTTGCCGCTGTCGCATCAATCACACCAAAAGCACGATACAGGTTTCCTGCACTCGCTTTAGAGATTGAGCTCGCTTCAAGTGCTACTGAACTATCTCGTGAGTAAGTGTATGTCGCTACTGCAAGGGGCTTCATCGCCATTGCGACGATGTTGTTGGTAAGGTCTTCGCCTGCTGAAAGTGTGCCAAGAGTAACGATATGACGGCCTGAGAGATCACCTTTGAAGTTTCCAACATCGCCTTCTGTCATCGTGGCGAGAGCTGTTGGGTCGTCAATCTCTTGACCACCGAGGCTCAAGTAGGAGGTATCGGCAAATACTGAATCTTCTTTCTGTTCAGAAGCGGTAATCTGTTTACGGTCGAGCGTCATTCTGGCTGCACCAGTATCCCCTTCATCGACTGAATCCGAAGCCGTTTCGTCTGCGAAGAATCCAGCAGGAGTAACCGTTGAAGTCCCCGGAGTAAATGCCGCATCATCTGTTTTCGTTGAGGAAGAAGAACGAGGTACGTTTGTGTAGATAACGAAGATATCCGAAGCGGCGAATGTCGCACCAGTAACGGTCAAAACACCACCAGCGATTGCCATGGTCGTATCGTTTCTATCGTATGTCGCCACTACTGCGCCTGTGCTGTTGATCTGTTGAACAAGGGTAATGTCATCGCCTGTTGCTGCAGTTCCATCAGGAAATACGCCGAGGGTGATTGTGGTTGCTGCGAGATAAACAGCAGTAAAATCCCCACCGCTTCCCTTTCCGACAAGCGTTGTTCCTCCTGCATCGGAATTTCCTTCACCTGCCGACTGCACAATAACTGGATTTGTCACTGTTCCTAATGGACTGCCAGAAACGTCTGTGATTCTAACTGGTGCGATTTTAGACATATTTTTTGTTAATCATGTAATCATCTCCACCCCAGTAAAGGGGCGAAGTGATAATACGATTAAGATCAATCGTTATCAGGAATCAGAGCAGTAGTAACTGCACCAAGAGCCGTAAGGTTCTCAAGAATCCAAGTATTCGTGTCCGCAAGCGTCAAACGAGACAATGTTGTTGCTGGAATGTCCACTTGATTTGTTCCGTCGCTATCCACTGCGTTGATCGTCGCACCAGAAAGAGCTGGAGTGAGCAGTTCAAATCCGTTAGCACCGACCCAAACTGTGAATTGCTTACCAACCAAACCAGCAGAACTAGCTGGCAAAGTAATGGCGTTTGTAGCAGCAGCCGAAGTGACAACGGCATGAGAGGTAAGACCAGTCATCAAACCAGTAGTCAAACCGTCAGCAGTTGCTGTAAGTGCTTCCGAGGCCGCTCCCTTAATTGGGGATACAGCACCGCTAGCAATCTTTCCGGCCGTTACTGCACTATCTTGCAACATCGTTGTTGGAAGTTTTGCAATACGCTGTGCACCTGGGAAGAATTGAATTTGACCAATAGTAGCACTAACAACTTTGACTACACCGACAACCTGCGAAAGCTGATCTGCTCCTGTAAGGGCCGTGAAGACAAAGCCTCCAGCAGTTCCTGAAAGGTAAACCAAATCACCGATCGTCGTACCAGTCGTAACGAGGTTATTAACAGCGTCGCCAGTAGCTAGGCCGATTGGATAAACAACTCCAGCGGTAGTATTTGCAATAGCATCAAGCGTGACGTGAGTGGCTTGAATACCAGCATCAGCGTCAGCCTTAGTCATCGTGATACCGAGGGTGGTATCAAATCCCGAGAGATTGACTAAGACACCAATACCCAACGCTCCAAGGTTGTTGTAAACATCGACACCAACATCAACTGCGTCAGCACGAACGGCCGTACCACGACCTGCACCAACTTCAACTGTTAATGCACCGCTTGAACCGCCTCCAGTTAAACCAGCACCAGCAGTCACACCAGTAACATCTCCACCTGCGGAAGTTAGAGCATTGAAATCACAAGATGTTGCCGAACCCTCGTTAATATAATCGGTAGTTCCGATTCCGTTTCCTGTGGTCAAACGAAACGTCGCACCGATAGCATAACCAGCACCAGCATCAGTTGGGGCGGCAGCACCACTACACTCTGTCACATTTCCCGAAGCGTCACGTTCGGTAACTAGAATTGTCTGGCTGTTAATCGTTACAGTTGTTCCTCTGAATGTTGCCTGGTTGGCAACTAATTTTCGTCCGTCAAAAGACATATTTATATGGCGATCGAGGGGAAAGTTAATCTCTCCCCTCAGTCACGCCGATTAGAACTAAGCGATCACGTCTGAAATCAAGTAACCAGCGACGTTCGATGTAATAACTTCATCAGTCATCATCGAGTATTCATAGAAGTCAGCAGACATTTCTTCCTTTCTCCAGGTCTTCACAACGGAAGCGCCCATTTGGAAAATCTTTCCGAAAGTTGGCACGTCGATAACTCCACCACCGTTTGAAATCATCAAGATAACGTACTTACCCCAGATGTCAGCGAGAGATTGAGTAGCAGCACCTTTTCGAGTTGTAGTATTCACGGCCTTTGGAATGACGACTTTCATACCCCACAAAATTGGAGGCAAGTCACCATCAACGAGCAATTCAGCGTGGGTATACTTAATCAATTCACGAATCGAAGCATCACGCTTGATAACCTTAGCAACGGCTGATGGAATGATAATTGTATCAGCATCAACGCCGAGGGTTTGCAAACGGATAGCTTCCTTTGCGGTATCAATACGTTCCTCGATAGAACCTGAGAATGACGCATTATCCCACTGATCGACACCCGACAAAGTTACTTTGTTCGGAGTGGCATAGTTTCCAGCAGTTGTCAACAAAGTAGCAACACGGGATTCAAGGCCCAACTCTACCAAGTCTTTGACGCGCATCGTCTTAGCTTGTTCGAGTTTCAACACCGAGTCGGCGTTAGCTCGCTGGCGATCAGTGATCTTGGTCTTCAAAGCGTACTCGTGGACACGGTAAGTACCGTTAGAATCCAAATCAAAGCTCAAAGTAGCAGATTCAGCACCGTCGGCACGCAATGTATTTGGAATACGGGCGGCATCAGTGCGGTTCCAGATGAAGTATTCACCAGCTTCTTTAGCTACTGAAACCACGTCGAGGACGGAACGAGCGACTAAACCCTTTGGGTGATAGCCGATAGAGAAGTTTGTTAATGGAGCTGATACGAACGTACTATTTAGGGAAGGCATATTATTTTATGTTATTTCTTCAAGTCTTAGGCGGTTCCTTTGTATCCGAGGTCAACGATAACAATTTCTCCATCAGCGGCGGTGGCTGTTAAGGCCAAACCAACTGCGAAACCAGTATCAGAATCATCAACACGACCAGTAGTCGCTTGTAGATAGACAAGAGTGCCAAGGACGATAGCACCACCAGCAACGCACTGTGAGATACCATCAATCTGCACAGGCACGGCCTGACCAGCTACGGCAGTTTCTTGGATAATACCGAAAGGAATATCGGAAGTGGCAGATGGCAGGTCAACTTGACCCTCGGCCGCACCGACTTCTACGACAACGTAACGCTCAGCCATTGTGTTCTCTGCTTCCATTGAGACAGTCTTGCCTCCAAAGCTGAAATTGTTTAATGCACTCATATTTTTAGACTATTTGTAATTAAGATTTGTGTGATTCTGCGTACATCTGCGAAGCCTCGAAGTAACTAATCTTCTTCGACTCAGCTAATGCTTTGATTTCCATGTCTACGTCTGCACCAGATACGGCGAATGTTGTTTCACCAACTTTCATTCGAGCGTCATCTAGCTTTGCTCCGTCGATACCTGAACCAATTTCTTTGATATTTACGGCAACAAATTTGCTCATAAGATCAGAGAAAGTAACAAACTGTTCCTCGGACAAAGTGGCAATGAAACCCTTTAGAGTTTCGCTGTGAGCTGACGAGAAACCTTTGGTATTCTTTTCTGAAAGTGTAAGGCTGGCAACTTGCTCGCTTAATGTTCGAGCGTCTTCCTTGGCTTTCATTTCAGCATACTTGGCTTCTGACTCAGCCAACTTTGTCTTTGTCTCAGATAATTCAGCGAGGTCACCAGTATCCAATGCTTTCTTTTCTAGCTCTGCTTTTTCTGCCTCCAACTTTTCTGCTTCTAACTTTTCAGCTTCGGCCTTGTCTGCCTCTGCTTTATCAGCCACAGCCTTAGCTTCCGCTTCTGCTTCTACCGTTTTAACGGCTTCTGCTTCTACGGATTCGAGAGCTGGCTGTTCGGCTACCTGCTCATCAGCAGTCAATTCGTCGAACATAGCTTTAGCCAACACGACATCTTCGGCAGTAACTTTACCTTTAGCAACAGTCGCTTCTGCAAACTTTGTGAATAGACTCATATTTGAAGTAATGAATAATTTATTTGCTGTTTCTGACAGGAATGTCGGGGCCATACCCTTGATGACTGGACGATTTGTCAAAGCGACACCTCGCAATACATCAATGATCGTAATCTTCTTTCCGTCTTCAACCTTAGTAAAAGGAGCAAATTCGACCGAGAAATACTTGAAAACCTTGTCTTTCAGCACTTCCTTGCCCCGTTTAGTAACGTCTTTTAACGACATTAGAAGTTTATCGCCATCGACTTTCAACTCTTTAATCCAGGCTAACGCTCCACCCTCTGGCTCATGGTTAGCGTCGAGAGCTACGTCGATCTCCAGAACATTATCGTCGAAGTTACGTTTCAATGACAGTAATTTCTCACGAGTGACATTGAATTTACCGTATCTTGTATCGAAGTAATCACCGACTTTGAGAATCTCGAACTCTGTTTGCTCAATCTCCTGATCTGTAACGTCTGCAAGGACGATCGTATGGATTGATTCCTCTTTAGCTACTTTTTTATATGGCATAGGTTAATACTTTACTGAAATAGTATCACAAGCTGTCAAGCTAATCGAGAAGTCCATCATCTTCTGCTTGTTTTGCCCTCGATGTTTTACCGATAATCGGCTTTTTGAGTTGTGTAAATTGATTGACTTCTGGTATTCCATCGATCGTTGTAAAACGGTTGAGCAATGACTTTGGAATTTCTTTTATCTGTGGCAGTGCTGTATCAGTTTTCAATAACGCTACCCAGATTCCACGACACGACCCGTGTACCTGTCCGAGTTTTCCAAACGGATTCATTGGGTCAACAACACGGCCATCTAACGACAAACAGACAGGACAGGTCTTATTATCTAGCACCTCACTACGTTGTAACGCATAAACGACCTGCTTATTAGCCTCAAATACGCTAGAACGGCCTGTATTAGTTGAGTCTATAACCACCTGACCAGATATGTGATTATTCCAGTAATTAGCCACATCATCGTATGACTTGCTGATCTCAAACATCGCTTGGCTTTTGCTAATGTCTTTCGATAGAATAGAAACAATCTTTTTTTTCATTGTCTCCAAGATTTCATTTGTTCGTTCCTCAAGTAACAAATCAGACTTCAACGCTAACAACTTTTTAGCGAAAGGTGCGGTTGTTGGAAGTACCTGACCAATTTCATTCGCCGCAGTCCTCTTGCCCTCCTCCATTGCACGCTTAGATAAATCACGGATAGTAGCCATCAAAGGAGTTTGAGCTACTAACACCAACGCTGTGATCGCTGCCACGTCCTTTGTGTCGATGATTCGTTCAGCATCTTTCATCATCTTATCTTTTTGCTCGTTCGATGCTCCTTGTAATGCGTTATAAGTTTCGGTTTCAAGGTCTGTGAAGTAAGTATCAAGTTCGGCCAACTTCACACGCTTTTCTGCCACGGTTAATTCACGAGCAAACTTACGTTCGGCGTACAAAATCGGTTTTTCCGATTTTATAGCTTTTGATTTCTCAGACATCTCCTCTTTGGGCATTACAGCCTCATCAATCGTTTTTTTTTGAGCAACCAACGGAGTTACCATTTCTTCTTCAATAGGCTCGTCTTGCTCCTCAAAATCCTCCACAGTGGCTTCTGGCAGGCCAAAAGTCTTACGAACCCATACTTTAATCTCTGGTGAATCATCAAGAACACCAGCGTCACGGAGTGTCTTCACCATAGCGGACACCTCAGAATAATCGGTTTCTCCGATATTAGCTGTTCTTAGTTTTGGATATTCGTCTTGTTCGCCAAAGTTCAGGTCAACAAGCTCTTTGACAAGTTGCTCATTGATAACATTGTCAATGTATTTAGCTGTTGCTCGTAATGACAAACCGAAAAACGATGATTGATCTTTGGATAACGAATAACTCCCACCTGCACCTGAACCTAGGTCAAGAAAACTCGCCAGCATGTTTTGAACAATCTCCCGATTATGATGTTTGACTGACTCCATCAGTGCGGCCGACTGATCGGCGATGCCTGTGGTCATTAACTCAATGTTCCATTTGTCATTCGGTTGAACGATATAAGTGGCTTCACCAATCTTGAAGTTCTCGCCTAGTTCTTCTGCATCTGCTTTGTCGGTATCACCAGCACCCTCTGGTAATTGAATTTTCAAAACACCTGCGCCACGTTCGTGCTTGATTCCGTCAATACGATATAACGTATCTTTCATGAACCAATGCTTATAAGCCGAACGAAGCACCGAAACGCCCTCGTAGTTATCGCCCTCTTTGTTGTTGGTGAATACGACCAACTTTGACATCGGAATCTCTGGCGTTGAAGTATTGATCGAAGAATCGTAACCTTTCAGCATCTGGGTCACTCCTGGCACGTTTGGATTGGTAGCCATTACCCAAAGATAGTGAGCTGACGGCAAGCGTGGTGCCAACTTCTTCAGTCTAACCTGACCGTCTTTTATCTCGTAAACCTTTTCAAAATAATAAAAGCCGAAGTCCTTATAACAAAGCAATTCCTGTAAGAAACCATCAAATCCCCCTTCTAAGTCTTCAAATAATGACTTGCGAACAAAGTCAGCGATCTCGTTCTGTTTCGTGTCGTTTATATCAGCCGACTCTACTGTTCGCTCTGCCGATAGAATAGGAAGTTTGAGTGCCAGTAATGTCGCATTGATCGTTGCGTCTGTTCTCCGCATTTTGTTGTAAATAGTAATAGCACGCTGGCCCTGAAAATCAGAGTTGAAGTCCTCGGAAATAATACCGTGGAACGATTGAGTTCCGGCCCGTCCTAACTCTTGGTAATGTTCATCAACTGATTCTGGCGATGATGATTCTGCAAATAACCAACGACCTGCCTTTCGTAAGTCTTGAATGAAACTCATATTAAAATTGTTTTGTTCGCAGTCCAGTTGTTATGCCTGAACGCTTTATCTTATCTAATTTTACACTACTTGAGGCCAACATGTCATTTGCGTAAACAAAAGCATCGCAATTATGGACTAAAATTCCATTTGCGAAAAACTCGTGAGCACCCTCAATTTGAAGATTATAAACTGGTACGCTTGAGATAAGATTTTCGTGCGCTTTCTTTTGCTTTTTCTGGATTATTTCTTCTCCATTTCTTTCCATTACATGAGTCTGAACATGCACTTGCGCTCTTCCAAAGAGCTTCAAAATCTTTCCCACAAACAACACAATGGCATTTGAATGCCTTTCTTTTTGACCATGTTTCTTTCCCATGAACCTTATGCCATGCGATTCCTTCCGGACTTGAGTGCCATTTTTTTGCCGCTTCAATACCAATGGCATGAATTTTCTTGAACTCAGATAACCGTTCTGGTTTATTGGCATGATCTGACATGTGTTTTCTTGCTGATAAACATTCAAGATTAGCGATTTCATTATTGAGTGGATCGCCGTCGATGTGGTGAATAACAAATCCCTCAGGTATTGCACCATGGTTATCAATCCAAATCTGCCGATGTAAGGCAAATGGTGAGGTCTTATTTCCGCTGTGCCTGTAGTAATAAACCCGCAATTGTCTTCGTTTGCTATTTGGATAGCGGTTGTACTTCTGACCTCGATAGATGATGTATTCGGATTCCATACATATATCATATCATCAGCAGTGACATACGCAAGAGACTTCACGCCTTTTGTAGTGATAATTGGATGATTCCATGTACCAGTAATACCGATGTTCGTTATCACTTGCTTATGTCCTGTGATTCCGGCCTGCAAAACTTTCCGCCAACCTTCTCTGGTCATTACCTCCATGCCTTGCTTCACGTCCTTGATTTTTATTTCTCCGTTACGAGTAAGAACTAATGTATGACTTGTCAAACAAACGTCGTCATGCTCACCGTTCGGAAACACGATCATTTCGTTGTATAAATCAACGTGAGTCGGTGAGAATTTAATAATGTCCTGCTCGATGAATGGCGTGACCATTTGAGCACGGGCCACCTTGTCTTTTCCCTCTGGACTGATCTGTGTTAGTCGGTATTTATTCTTTGAAAGTAATAGCTGATACAGAGCAATGCCCATTGTGCGGACACACTCGATACCTGCAAGGCTTGGATTCCACCGATTATAGATCGTATCGAATACACTTTCCTGCGTCTCCTCGCTTGTGTCTAAACTGGTGATTTTACCTTTGAATTTGCGAGCTTCTAGCACATACCGCTTGTTATCACGTTTATCCCGACCTATAACGCAAATACCCATAAAGTCAGCCATTTTCGACTGTCCTGCGTTCGGGTCAACCGCCATTCGTATTTCAAGCCAAGTCAAAGGTGGTAACTCATCGTAAGTATTTCGCTCAATTGCTTGTCTATTGAACACCACCGCATCGGCATTGATCGGTTCGTTCAAATACTCCTGACTAAATGCTAAAAGCCCTATTCCCTCGTGCTGTTTACCGTCGGAGTCAATGTATCCATCACGGACACGAATGAGGTCATCAAGACTCCAGAAGTTCGGCCAAATAGATTCTCCGTTCTCGATAGCTTTTCTAAAAATGCCTCCATGTGCTTTATAGAACTTTAATACTTCACATTCAGGGTGAATAACCGTGCCGATGACCTTAATCCGTCCTCGTTCTTTATCACGGGACGGCATAATAACCTCGGTAAGCCAACGATGATACTTCTCACGGCGTTGTGAGCTGTGAACTTGTTCGTCACTTTCAGCGTCGTCCACGATGATCTTAGTTGGTCGTTTGTTTCTAATGTTTACGCCACGGCCCTTTCCAGCACCACGAGCAACAAGGTTGATTTCATTAGTGGTCTGGAAGTGTTTATTTGTCCACTTAGTAGACGGCATTGACGGGTCGGGGACAAGGTTGCCATAGCACTTAATCAACCAGTCATTGCTCTCTAACTCGTTCTTAATGCTCTCAAAATGAAACTGTGCGTCCTCAAGTGTGGCTGAAATGTATAAAATAACAGGTTCAAGGCCATAAACAATATCGTGAATTGTATCAATCTTCTCCCATGTAGTTTTAGCAAAACCACGAGGAAAGATACCTGCTCCGTCCTCGGGTGCGGTCATGAACTCGATCAGCTGAAGATGAGCGTCTGGTATTTCGTATTCTCCTTTGATTATATTTGGAAAAAAGAAACGACCAAAAATATGAAGCATCGTCTTGTGCTTTAACGTGTCTTTGATGAAATCAATCTGTTCCTGTGGTGTCTTGCAAAGGTTCAGATCGTCCGTCCATGATTTCCACGTCGGGTGATTGAATCTTAGTAGTGTCGATTGGCTTTGGCTCATACTTCTTGTTTCTTTCCCGTAGCTCCTTGGTAAAGTTTATTGTGACCTCGCCTTCATGCTCTATTGTTGTCTTATCGCTAAATTCATCTTTCTTCTTTCGTTTCATGTATTCGAATGCATAATCTGGCTGATCTAAGCTTTTAACTATCGTTTGTCGGGCCTTTAGAAATGGCTTCTGTTTCAACTGCTCCTTTCGGTCGACATAACTTGGATTTCTTTCCTGGTAGTCATACAGTGCTTGTTTGCAAATATCAGCGTAAAAACAGGCTTCTTCGTCTGTTCCACCAATAGCAAACACTTCTTCTAATTTACCTATTGTTTCCTCAGTCATTACCGATGGCCGGCCGATTGGTTTTGGTTTCGGTAAAAGCTCTTTATGCATCTTACCGAAATGGATACTCAGTTTAACCTCTGTATCCGTTATGTAGACGCATTCGGGGCAACTAAATTCTCCCATATAATCTGTTCGCCATTTTTAATTATGTTTCTATTGCCTGTAAACTCACAGTATCTCTCTACAATCACATCAATATACTTAGGGTCGAGTTCCATCATAAAACATACTCGACCGGTTTTCTGACTAGCGATTAGCGTACTTCCCCCCCCTCCAAACAAATCCAAAACTATATCTTCTCCCTTAGTATTATTTCCTATTTGATATGCTATTAGTTCAATAGGCTTCATCGTTGGATGCTCGGCACTCCGTTGCGGTCGATCAAAGTTGAGCACTGTAGTTTGTGTTCTATCGCTATTCCAAAGGTGGGATGATCCCTCTTTCCAACCATACAAACACGGCTCATGTTTCCAATGATAGTCCTGTCGGCCCATCACTAAAGTATTCTTATTCCAAATAAGACATTGTCTTACTTTTTCACCAATATCATGGATGGCTCCCCTGAAATTATAACCCTCCGAATCTGCGTGCCAAATGTAAAACGAAGCACCTGGCTTCATAACTGAAAAAGCGTTACCAAACGCCAAAACTAGGAACGATCTGAAATCTTCGTCTTCCATTGAATCGTTATCGATTGTTAGTGCGTCTTTCGTCCCCCCGACGTAAGCCACGTTATACGGCGGATCGGTCAAGAACATATCTACCTTGGCACCGCCAGTGAGGGCTAGAACGGCCTCCGCCTGCGTTGAATCGCCACAAAGTACCCTGTGTGGCCCTAATTCGTATAAATCGCCTAATTTACTCCTAGGTTCAACTGGCACTTCCGGTATCTCATTATCTTTATCATCTGGCTCGATAATCAAGTCTTTATCGAATCCTGTGATGTCTATTAAATCCTCAGACATACCCTTTAGCTCTTCGACCACCAACTTCATATCCCAATCGCTTTCATTGAGCTTATTATCTGCCAATCTCAACGCATTTATTTCGTCTTCTGTTAGGTCATCAGCTAATTCACAAGGCACCTCATTAAGGTTAAGAATCTTAGCCGCTTCTAGCCGACAATGACCAATAACTACTACGTTATTCTTATCAATAACAATAGGCTGTCTGAATCCAAACCGCTTAATGCTCTCAGCAACAGCATTTATCTGCTTCTTAGTATGTTCCTTGGCGTTCTTAGGATACCCAGTCAACTCGTTTGGATTCTTATTTACTAATTGCATAATAAATTACTGGTATTAAGGGTAAAAGTATAACCATCGCAAGCATCAGCCAGACTAGCTTCATACCCCAGTTGTACGCATTTTTATCTGCTGTCTCGTGCCCAACTTGATAAAATACGAACAAGATCGTTGGTAAATAAATGAATGTCAGAATCAAGATAAAAAATGGTTCGTAATCCATATTTATTGAATTATGAAAACAGTTTTATCTGCCTTTCCTTTAGCAGATTGAAGAATAACCGTGCTGATAAACTCTGGGCTGTCGTCCGGGATATACCCATAAAGTTTCAGGGCATCTCCGCAAAACTTCGCACCAACCACAGCGTTATCCGAGTCCCGGACAATTCCCTTACAGAACTGTGTGACTGATAGCGTGATCGGAGTTGGCAGTGTCTTGGGTAATTGAGTTTCGACGAACGCCAACCGCATAAGTCCGTGCCATTCGTCTACTATCGCCTTACGCTTAGCCCAGTGCATGCCGGAATAAAAACGATTGAGCGATGGTGGTAAACAATCAACTATAATCCTAAACACATTAAGAATTTGATAACGTCCCCTTAATAACTTCACGAATGAATCTAACGAATGTCATATTTTTCTTAATCAAGATTGACCGTAGTGCGTTGTAGTCGCTTTCATCAATCCATATTCCGATTCTTTTCTTGTTTGTCATGTCCTCTTTCATATAAAACTAGAATAGCACATTTAATTCATCTGGCATAGTTGCACTGCCGACAAATCCGCCAATTTCCTCGATGATCTCGTCTGGTAAAAACCTGTAATAATATAATTCCCATTCCCTTGAAGTATGTACAGCTTCACGTCCAGTTCTGTGGTGTTTTGGGCATAACGGAAGCATATTGAACGCCTTGTCCCTGTATTCTGGATACTTGGCACGGCTTAGAATATGCGACAGTTCAACCGCTGGATAACTTTCACGAACGCCATCAAACGACGGTGGCGACATCACTCCGCACCTCGGATGCTGACATCTCCCCTCGTACTTCTCCATCACCGCCAGATACGTCTTGTGCGGTATTGGCTTGCTTTGGTTGGTTCGCTTTGATAAAGGCTTTTGAAGCTTCCCAGTCAAATTCTTTTTCATAAATATAAAATGGTTCTGAAAAGTGAATTATCTCGTGCTGGAAGACTTCTGCCGTTCTACCCGATACCGCCTGCGTTGTTGCCTCGGTCAATTTTCCGTCCTCGATAGTTTGAAATTCTACCTCGCACTTATTCCAACGCTCCACGATGATCGGCTTTGACATTGGGAACGTCATACAGCCCTCCAACTTCTTGATCGGCGTGTTGGTGTGTCTGACAATCTTAGGATTGATAACTATCTCGCAGTCGTGAGTAACGAAAAACCTTAGTGGGTCTTGATCGTCAATCTGGGAGTGAGCTATGGCAAACGCTCCAGCATTCAGGCCGTACCTTTTATGACAAAGGGCGATCATCTCCTGTGAAAGTTCGATAACTTTTGCTACATCGGCCTCTGTGACTTCTCTCGAACTTTTCTTGTGTGGTTCACAGTAATTCATAGGTTTATTTTTTATTCTTTGTAGCAAACGCACTTCGTCCGAACGGGCACTTCTGGCATTTCAATACAGGCTCGATGTAACAGCTACCATTTGGTGAGACTATGTGGTGGATGAACTTGAGCTGTCGCTTTCCGCATTTCGGGCACTTCGTCATATTAGTTTGGATGTTTGAATCCTTGGACTACTCCTCCCTCGTCTGGTTTCTGCTTCACTGCCTTCGCCCAGTCGTCATCAATCCATACGTCGTGTACCGCAGTACCCTTTTCGTTTTTTATTGCATCGGTAACACAGCCTGCCATGACGTACTTCCGCACGATATAGAGCTTTTGATCGTTCATATTTATTTACCTTGATAATTAGACATGCTGGCTTCCCTGTGGCTGGCACGAAGTTGAACTTGGATGGCTGTGATTAGTGTTTCCATTGAGTTAAGCAGTCCACGATAATCTTCGTATTGCCGTTTAGCGTCGATCGTCTCCCTAGAGTTGAATTCGATCTCAATCTTGGATAACGCATTGCAGTCATTGATTGACTTGCCCTCCTCCCGATAGTTTAGAAAAATTCTAGCCTCCTTGTTTTTGCTGACTATTTCAAGTGTTGCGTATACTTGGTTAGCTTCTGAAACAAGTTGGGCCACGTTAAACTGATAGGACGCTAATTTCCCTTGTGCCGATAACAACAAGGCCTCGGAATGTTCCGACCATTTGCCATCTTGAACCCTCCCAATGATCTCAGTGATCTCCTTTAGGATTGCTTCGGTTTCCATCATATTCTTTTCAATTTTTCTGCCCAATAATATATCGTCATATAACTAAAGCCTAACTTTGTGGATAACTCGCCAACCGAATAGTTTTTTAATAGCTCTGGTAATGATTCCTTAATTTCTTTTGAGACAAATTTTCGCTTTCTAATTCTATTTACTTTGTCACTGGCTAAAAGATCGTCATCAAACCAACCATTGGAAATAGCCACCCTAAAGGTTGCCTTGTCGGCCAAGTCGAGGCATTTATTTGATTTAACACCATCAACACTACGGTAGAATTTGTAGTAATTCCACCAATATAATGCTTTTTTTCGTTCTTTTTCTACTAACTTTTCCATGTACCAATTATACTACATAACTTTATAAAGTTGTCCCCAAGCTGGTTGGCAACTATCTATTGTGGATAAAACAAAACACCCCCTTGCCGTTTAGGGCCGGAGGCGTTATGATGTATTTGTTCAGAATACGTGTTTGAAGCATACACTAAATGCTGAAGCACGTCAATCAGGACGTGCATTTTGTTTATTGGCACTAAAAAAATATCACCACGCTTGTAACGTGGAAAGACAGAATTCTACTAGCCAACTAAACGCCGTCCCCTTATGACGGTACTGAATGAGATACCAGAGAGAGGGTCTCACAAGGAAGGGAAAGCCCGACGAACGGATTCAGTATAATTGGTGAATTACAATCTTTAGCTCAGAGGTTTCGAACAAGCCCCGGCGTGATCGTTAGAACACTCCCTTGAGTTACTACTAACCACACCCAGCCGTCACGACCTATGAATTGACATAGACCCCGG